>OKRW01000003.1_pt1 | contig 295437 bp, 287 predicted proteins | sample 1601151 | NCBI WGS metagenome assembly OKRW01 (sample SAMEA3541471, study PRJEB24748) | human gut metagenome | biome: human gut; feature: human-associated habitat; material: faeces | place: China | collected 2012 | reverse complement strand
TTTAGATTTTCTGTTATAATAGTATTCATAAGAGTAAATTCCTTTTTTGATTTGTCGTAACTTCATTATACAGGAATTTACTCTTCTTTTTTTTATTTTGTCTCACATCTATTGTAACACTACATAAGATGGTTTGCTTTCTATGGTAAGCTATTGCTTTTTTATATATTTTATTGTATAATAAATCTTGTTCATGGGAGTGGATGAGTTCTGGTGTGCTCTCTAGTCTTCAAAACTAGTATGAGGGGTTAAGAGCCTCTTGGGTGGGTTCGATTCCCACACATTCCCGCCAGTCTTTATAATTATAGATGGAGTCGGTGCAACGCATCGATTTTTTTTATTATATAGTGATATTATTTAAAATTAGATAATTGTTAATAGAAAATAATCGTTTGTAAGAGAGTGAAGTAGAGTGTATAGTGGAATCTTAGGAGGATTATTATGGCGAAATTTTATGCAGTGAAAAATGGAAGAAAAGTAGGAATGTTCTCAACATGGGAAGAATGTCAAAAACAAGTGGTAGGTTTTAAAGGTGCTATATACAAAAGTTTTAAAACAAAAGAAGAAGCAGAAGAATATTTGAATGACAGCGAAATTATAAATGAAAAGATAGAAAAAGTTGAAGGTGTTTATGCTTATATAGATGGTAGCTATGATAGAGTAAATGGTATTTATGGTTCTGGTGTTGTTATTGTTGATGGAGATCAACACTATGAATATAAGCATGCTGGCAATAAAGGAGAATATGCTGAGTTACACAACGTAGCTGGTGAACTAGAAGCAGCAAAATTTGTTATGTGGTATGCTGTTGATAAAAAAATTCCAGAAATAACATTATTCTATGATTACCAAGGTATAGAATCATGGGCCACGGGTAAATGGAAAACAAATCTTGATTATACCAAAAATTATAAGGAATTTGCTGATAAAGTATCAACTAGGGTAAAAGTTAATTTTGTAAAAGTCAAGGCTCACACGGGCGTGGAATTAAATGAACGCGTTGATAAATTGGCAAAAGAGGCTATCGCTGAATTTAAGAAAAATAAGATGTAAAGTTAGTTTTAATAATAAAAAGAGAAACTTCAAAGGTAAATATAAACCTTTGAAGTTTTTCAAAAAAATATAGAGTTGATGTACAATAATTAAGTTTCAATTTTTTTAGCAAAAAGTACTACATAAGGATATGGAGAGTCTTTTGTTACTTCTTTATACTCTTCATATTTTATAATTTCCCAACCGTCATAATATTCTAGCAATTCATTTTCTATAAATGTAAATGGGAATGGTATTATTGGAACACCTATAGTATGAAGTGCACTAACAATAAGATTATAACCACCAATACTAGTCTGTTTTTGCATATTGTTTATAACACTAGAAATACGTGTGGGATTAAGATACATAAAAACATCGGTGGCAACAATAAAGTCATAGGTATCTTTAATATTTGCTTCATTAATTTCATGTTTGAATATGTTTAAGTTAAGCTTCTCTTTTACAGAAATATCTACCAAATCTTGCAAGAATTTTGCATTAGTATCAACGGCAGAAATTTGACAACCAAGAGATGCAAGATACAATGAATTTCTTCCTTGCCCAGCCCCTAAATCTAAAACTTTACAAGGAGATAAATAATCCATTGCATTAACAACTTCGGGATGAGCAGTGCCTAAGTCATATTTATTGAAAAAGTAATCCTGCGCTTCACAATAAAATTCAATATGAAATTGTAAATCTGTTGATGTTGGACTTATACGAAAAATACTATTCGGTTCTATAAAACTAGTATCAGTTTTTTTTTATAATTAAATTCTTTTATACTTTGTAGTTGTTCATCGAGGAAAAAAATTTTCATTTTTCCTTTTATAATTATTATCTTAGTCCAAACACCGCTTTTGGTATAAAATCCTTCCCGATACTCCCTTGGTAATGAAAGAGCAGTAAGGGTAGATGTACGTTTAAAACAAAGTAGATTATGCTCCATATACTGCTCCTTACTAAATGATGCTTTTTAATATATTATATCATGATGGATAATATATTAAAAATGATATCTGAAAGAAAATACATAAATTAGAGCAATTTTAAAAAATAATTAAAATATAAAGATAATCAATACTTTTTATTATAATATCTAGTCCTATAAAATGACTTTGAGAGAATATTTTTTAGTTTTAAAATAGATATGTTATAATTATATGAGTATATGAAGAAGAGGTAATATTATGGTAAAAGTATTATTTGTATGTTTAGGAAATATTTGTCGCTCTCCTATGGCTGAAGCGGTATTTCGCGATATGGTAGAAAAAGAAAATTTAAGCGAGAAAATAAAAATAGATTCAGCAGCGACATCATCATGGGAATATGGAAATCCCGTTCATCATGGAACTCGGGAGAAATTAGCAGAAGTAGGTATAAGTGTTGAGGGAATGTATTCTCGACCTTTAAATGATAACGATCTTATAGCTGATTATATCGTCGGAATGGATGATAGTAATATTGATAATATTAAAAGATTTGTCCGCGGTAGACAAGCAGGTGAGGTAAGAAAACTTTTAGAATATGCTGGGCGTAATCATATTATAGATGATCCTTGGTATACAGGTGATTTTGAAGCAACATATCGTGATGTAGTTATGGGGTGTGAGGCTTTACTTGAAAAGATAAAAAAAGAAAAGTTATAGTAGGAGGTTATTATGCTAATAAGAGATGTAAACTTAGAAGATGCGGGGAGAATAGCTGACATATATCGCCCTTATGTAGAAAATACAGCGATAACCTTTGATTACAAAGTTCCCAGTGCAGAATTTTTTGAAGAAAAAATTAGCAATACACTTCAAAAATATCCATTTTTAGTAGCGGAAAAAGATGGAGAAGTTTTGGGATATGCCTATGCTGGAGAATTTTACCCAAAGGCAGCCTATGCGTGGACAACAGAAATTACAATTTATTTAGATGAAAAAGTACGAGGCGAAGGTCTAGGAGATAAACTGTACAATGAACTTGAAAAAAGGTTGTATGATAAAGGGATTTGTCGAGTAACTTCTTGTATTTCATATCCTGATGAAGGAAGTGTATCATTTCATGAAAAACATGGCTTTAGAAAAGTAGCACATTTTCAAAAGGTGGGCTATAAATTTAACCGTTGGTATGATGTGGTGTGGTATCAAAAAGACATAAGGGACAGTGATGTAGAGCCAGAGTACATGATATAAAAATAATTAAAATAAACAAATTCGATATAAGGGGATATATTTTATTATAAGGAATATACGAGAGAGTGTTTATAAAGTAGGTGAGTTTGTGAGGAAAATTATTATTTCAGACATTCATGGTAGTTATTATACTATGAAAAAACTGTTAGATGAAGTGAAATTCAATCCTGAAGAGGATAAACTTATTTGTCTTGGGGATATGTGTGATAGAGGGAAAAATACAAAATTAGTGTGGGAATATTTTTACAATTTACAGAAAGACTATTTTCACCATGTTGTTTTATTGGGTAATCATGAAGATATGTTTAATCTCGCACTAAAAGAAGCGAGATATAACGTACTTGATAATCGGCGCCAAGATCATTATTTTAGAAATAATGGATTAACAACATTACAGTCATTTTATCCAGAAGCGACAATAGAAAATAGAAGATATTATTTTAAAAAATTTGCTAGAGAATATAAAAAATTAAGACTATGGTTAAAAAAACTTCAAACACGCTATGAGTCTTGGGATTACTATTTTGTTCACGCGGGAGTAGATTTTAATAAAAATTTTTGGAATCAAGAACATAGAGATATAGTCTGGATAAGAGAGCCGTATTTAAGTAGTGATAAAAAGTACGATAAAAAGATTTTTCATGGGCACAGTCCGGTAAGAGAAGAACCTTATTATGATATTCGAGAAAATCGTATAAATATAGACGGGGGCTGTGTTTATGGAGGAAAATTAAATATTGTTATTATAAATGAAGATGGTAGCATGCTGTTTCAGCAAAGTAAACAATTAGAAGAAGATATTTATAAATAATCAAGAAAAATTTTATATAGAGCGTAGATTAACGAAAAATTAAAGGAGATAATTTTATGATTGTGGAACTTACTAGATTTAGAGTAAAACCAGGAATGAGTCACAAAGTAGATGAGTGGTTAAAATTTCTGAATGATAATATGGAAGGTGTTCTTTTAACTTTAGAACGTGAAAAAATGTATGTTGAAACTATTTTTCGAGAAGAATTAAATGGAGAAGAATATTTATATTGGTATTCTGTTCAAGGTGAGCAAGGTGAAGATATAGAAACATCTGATTATGAAATAGATAAAAAACATCTTGAATATTGGCAAGAGTGCATTGATCCAAGTTTTGGTTCGAAAGATTTAATTACCGAAGTGGTTATGATTCCTAAAAAAATTAAAGCGATAATGAAGTAAAATTAAAGAGGAGGATTCCATAAATTTATGGTTAATTCTCTTTTTTTTATTTGAAAAATTTATAAAAAAAGAGCCGAGCACATCAGTCTCGGCCTTTTTATAGAAAAGGAAAGTTTATGAAGTTTATAACTATTTACTAGTTATATAAACATTATAAAAACTAAACCTTAAATATAATTAAAATTATACTTAAAATTTAGTCCTTAAAACTAATTATCTTAATTTTTTACTAATAAGTAAACAAAATGTAATTTTTAAAAAGAAATATTTCAACAATATTACAACATTGAATTTGCATTACAAATTCGAAAATCTATTGAAGTTTATAACTCGTGGGGAGTATAATATAGGAGACTATTAAAGTTTAAAATTAATAAATTAACAAGGAGAACAATTTGATGAAAAAACAAGGATTAAAGATAACAAGTAAAGTTTTAGCAGGTTTAGTATTGTTAACAGGAGTAACAGCACTGCCTACAAATGCATTAGATGTAAATAATGCAGCGGTAGATGTAAACGTTAAAGAAGTAAAAGTAAGTGTATATGAAAAAAATGGTAATTACTATGCACGTTTAACAGCTGAAAAAGAAGTAGCAAATGTTGTAGCACGTATTGTTGTAGAAGAAAGCAAAGCTGAGTTTGTTATTAAAAGAGATATAATTAAGGTTGGAGAAGTTGTAGAAGTAGAACTTGATCTAAAATCAAAAACACCTACTAAAAAATTACCACATACAGCAGTAGAAAGAAAGACTGTTAATACTACAGCAGAAGCTGGTGGATACAAATTTAAAATTTCTGTTCGTTACGAAATAGCGACACCAGAAGTTAAAGCACAACAAGAAGAAAACAAAAAAGGCACTGATGCAGATAATTCGGCTAGTGGAAAAGAAGAACAACCAAAAGCAGAACCAAAAGAAACAGAAAAATCTACTGAAGCAGCTAAACCTGCAACGCCAACAGAAAATGCTGTTCCAAAACCTGAGACAGGGGATGCACAACCTTCTAATAAACCAGCGGCAGTTGCGCCAAAAGCTCCAACAGTTATGAACAATGCAACACCAGCAGTACCAAAAGTAACGAATACTGCAAAAGCTCAAGAAGCGCCAAAACAAGCAGTACAGCCATCAGTCGCACCAAAAGCTGCGACACCAGCGCCAAAACAAGCGGCACAACCATCAGTCGCACCAAAAGCTGCGACACCAGCGCCACAAGCAGCAACTCGTGAAGAGCAAATTAGACAAGCATATATTAGTAAAGTAAATGCTTTGCGTGCAATGAATGGCTTAAGCGTATTAAAAGAAAATGCAGCATTAAACGCAGGAACAAAAGCGCGTTCGCTTACAGTACTACAAACCGCATTTAATGCAGCTATTCATGGACCAGCAGGTTCGTATGAAAAAGCAGCGGCAGCGAAAGCTGGATATCCAGGAGCACAACATATTCTTTATAACGTTGCTATTAACACAAATAGTGGGACTCCAGATCAAGTAGCGCAAAGATTATTAGATACTTTATACCATGAAATAGGAAATGTAACAACAGCATTCCCTTATGGTCATAGAAATACGCTATTAGCAAAATCAGCTACTGAAATTGGTGTAGGAGTAACTATTTCTGGAGGAAGAGTAGCATTAGTACACCACCAAAATAATAGCGGAGCATTCCAAGGAATAACTCCAATTCCATCAGTTTACTTAGATGGTAAAAGATACTAAAATATAAGATATTTAACAAGAAGAAAACTTAAGTGAATTCTCACTTAAGTTTTCTTTTTCTTTTACATTAAAAAACTAAATAATACTTTTAAAAATCAACATAAGGTAGTATAATTATATTATATAATAGTGCAGGAGGTAAGCATGCCAGAAAAGAAAATGAATATGGTTGTTTGTGGAGGTTGAAACTCGAAAATAGGGCCGGGGGCTCTATCAGATATATTAAAAGATCTTCCAAAGAAATATGATGAAAATTTAATAGTAGGATACGAATCATCGGATGATGCAGCGGTTTATAAGATTTCTGATGATAAGGCTATAATCCAGACGTTGGATTTCTTCACAACAATGATAAATGATCCTTACCTTTATGGTCAAATAGCGGCAACGAATGCACTAAGCGATGTGTGGGCTATGGGTGGCGATGTAATTTCGGCATTAAATATTGTAGCCTTCCCCGAAAATATGGATTTGGAGATTTTACACCAAATATTAAAAGGTGGAGCAGAAAAAGTTCATGAAGCTGGAGGGGTTCTTGCTGGAGGACACTCTATCCATGATGCGACTCCGAAATATGGGTTATCTGTAACGGGAGTAGTGCATCCTGATAAAATTTTACAAAATAATAATTGTAAACCAGGAGACATGCTTATCGTTACTAAACCACTGGGAATTAGTATTATTAATACAGCTTATATGGTAAAAGAATGTTCAGAAGAAGCATTCGCGCAAAGTGTCAAACAAATGACTACTTTGAATAAATATGCTGCTGATATGATGAAAGGATTTAATGTTAATAGCTGTACAGATATTACAGGCTTCGGTTTTTTAGGACATCTTGTAGAAATGTTAGATGGTAAGTATTCTGCAGAGATTAATATTAAAGATATTCCTTATATAGAAGAAGCTTATAAATGTGCAAATGAATTTGTTATTACAGCTGGAGGGCAATTAAATAGAACATATGTAGAGCCTAATGTTGATTATCAGGTAAAAGACTTTGCATTGGAAGAGATAATGTATGATCCACAAACTTCAGGAGGTTTATTAATATCTATTCCTGAAGAAGAAGCTCAGCAACTTTTAGAAAAACTAAACACTTTAGAAATAAAGAGTGTAATCGTGGGAAGAGTTATTGAAAAACAAGAAAAAGCAGTAATAGTAAAATAAATTTAAAAAATACAGAAGTAGAAAATACTACAATAAAAAGGAGATATTCAAATATGAAAAAAGAAAAATTAAATGCTCAAGGGTTAGCATGTCCACTACCAGTTATCCAAACTAAAAAATTATTATTAGAAAATGATGTAGTTGAAACTACAGTTGATAATTTTATAGCGACTCAAAACTTAGAAAAAATGGCAAATCAATTAGGGTATAACTTTGAAATGGTAGAAGAAGCGAAGGATAAATATATTGTTACTATATCAAAAGGGGAAGTAACAGAAGGTGTCGTAATAGATACTCTTTGTGATAAATGTGTTGTTCCAGTAACTCAAGCGAAAAGAACTTTAGAAGAAGAGCCAAAAGTAACTTTATTGGTAAGACTTCAAGAACATGTGGATAGCTTAGAAAAATTTGCAGAAAAGAATAATCACGAAATTAAAGTAGTACCTATAGAAGAAGGATTTAAAGTAGAGATTACGCGTAGAGAAGTAGCAACACAAGAAGGATTGCCAGTAGTTGAAGATGAGAGCTACATAGTTGTTATTAATAAAAGTCAAATGGGACATGGTAGTGAAGAATTAGGGAAGCGTTTAATTAAAGGGTATTTATATGCACTTACAGAACAAGAGGTACTACCTAGAAAAATTATTTTCTACAACGGTGGAGGTCTATTAGTAGATAAAGAAAGAAGTCATGTTCTTGATGAACTGAGGGAATTAGAAAATAATGGTGTAGAAATTGTTTGCTGTGGTGCGTGTATAGATTATAACAAGATAGACTTAGCTGTAGGTAATCCAACAAACATGTACTTTATTGTAGAAGACATGAGAAAAGCAAATAGAGTAATTCAGCCATAGGAGGAAGTATGATAGAAGAGGGATTAGTGGTTTTTAATAGAACACATGATGCGATAAAAGCGGATGATATTTGTGCTACAAAGGATTTAGGAGCATCATTAATTCCGACACATCCATCTATAAGTGCTGGATGCGGATTTATGCTAAAGGTAGCATGGGAAAAGTTTGATGTAGTTGTGAAAGTATTAATAGCTGAGAAAATTGAATATAAAGGCTTGTACTATTCAAAAAAAGCAGGAATAAAAAGGGTAGTAACAGAATTAGAAGACTATCAAATAAAATAAATTTTTAAGAGTAGAGATAAAAGTAAATATAGTCTCTACTTTTAATATAAAAGGTGGAATTAGATGAATAATAACGTAATTATTGGAACTGCAGGTCATATTGATCACGGGAAAACAACGTTAATAAAAGCATTGAGTGGTATTGAAACAGATACAACACAAGAAGAAAAAGAACGTGGGATGTCTATAAACCTTGGGTTCGCATATTTTGACCTACCAAGTGGGAAAAGATGCGGAGTGGTAGATGTTCCAGGACATGAAAGATTTATAAAAAATATGTTGGCAGGAGTTAGTGGAATTAACTTAGTATTACTTTTAGTCGATTCACGCGAAGGTATTATGCCACAAACAAAAGAACATTTCGATATTCTAACACTTCTTGGTATAGAAAACTATATTATCGTTATGACAAAAATAGATTTAGTTGAAGAAGAATATCGTGAACTGGTAAAAGAAGATATTCGTGCGTTTACAGCAGGTACTCCTCTTGAGGACGCACCGATTATAGAGGTAGATTCAATTAGTAAAAAAGGGTTGGATACTTTATTAGAAACTATTGATAAAAAAACAGAAGATATTCAAGCAAGAAATATTGAAAAAAATGCACGCCTTAATGTCGACCGTGCGTTTCAAGTAAAAGGTTTTGGGACAGTAGTAACAGGGACTTTAACAGAAGGTGTAATAAATGTTGGAGATGAATTAGTCATTTATCCAAAAGAGATAAAAACTAAAGTAAGAAATATCCAAGTTCATGCTCAAGATGTAACACAAGCGACAGCGGGTCAAAGAACAGCTATAAACCTTGCTAATATAAAGTTTGATGATATTAAACGTGGAGATACATTAGCAACAGCGGGAAGTTTAACAAAAACATATATGATTGATACTGAAATTAAACTTATAAATGATGAAAGTGCTAATTTGGAGCTTTGGGATAGAGTGCGCGTTTATATAGGAACTGAAGAAATTATGGCTCGTGTAGTACCTCTTGGAGCAGAAGAATTAGCAGCCGGGGGTAATGGGTTTGCTCAACTTCGTTTAGAAGAAGAAATAGCTGTGAAGAATTATGATAAATTTATTATTAGAACGTACTCGCCAATGATTACTATTGGTGGAGGGATTATCTTAGATGCTAATCCTAAAAAACATAGTCGATTTAATGAAGAAATTTTAGAAAAATTAAAAGTTCAGTTAGAAGGAAATTCTAGTGATTTAATAGCTAATTATCTATTATCTCACCAAGATTATTTAGTGGCTAAAGACAACATAGTAAAAGAGTTGCAACTTCCAGTAAATGAGGTTGAAGCTGATATAGCTCAGTTATTAGAAGAGGGTCTTATTTATCAAACAAAAATAGGCTATATTCACAAGAAAAAATATGAAGAAGTCTTAGAAAAACTGAAAAAACTTTTAATCGACTATCATAAACGTTATAAATTAAAAGTAGGAATACCGAAAATTGAAGTTATTTCTAAATTTAAATTATCTCAAAAAGAAGTACTAGAGATGATAGATTTGTTTATAAAAAATAATGAAGTACGTCTAGAAGGAAATCTAGTTGCAGAAAAAGACTTTGTTGTAAATTATGATAAAAAACAACTGGCAGAAAAAGCACGTATTGAACGTGAATTACTTCAAGGAGGATTCACGCCGCCAACTATTAAAGATTTAACAAATGGAGTAAAAGCAAGTGTTGAGTTATTAGATTCATTAGTAGATAATACAATAATTCGATTAGACGCTGATTTAGTACTGCATAAAGATATTTTAGATCAAGCAATAAAGAAAGTGGAAGAACATTTTTCAACTAATGATAAGATGGCTCTTGCAGAGTTCCGTGATATGATGGGTTCAAGTAGAAAATATTCAATGGCGATTTTAGAATATATCGACAAATTGGGAGTGACACGTCGAGTAGAAAATTACAGAGTTTTAGCAAAAAAATAAAGAAGGGAGAAGGTTAGAATAATAAATAGAATTATTTTAACTAAAGTACGAAAAAGGTATGAGTTATTATTTTGATTATGGTGCAACATCATTAAAAAAACCAAAAGAAGTTGCTGATAAAGTTTATGAAGTACTAGCTTCTGCAAAATATGCCAATGCTTCAAGAGGAAGTTACTATGAAGCGAACAACGCCTTTCGTGAAGTTTATGAAGCACGTAAAGCAGTAGCGGACTTTTTTGGATTAAAAGAAGAAGATAGAGTAGTTTTTACCTCTAACTCAACAGAAAGTTTAAATATTGCAATCTTCGGCTTATTGAATAAAGAAGATCATGTTGTGACAACATCTATGGAGCATAATTCAGTATTGAGACCAATTTATTTAGCTCATGAAACTATTGGATGTGATTATACAATAGTACGCGGAGATAAAACAGGAATGATAAGCTATGAAGACTTAGAAGCGGCTATTAGACCTAATACTAAGATACTTGCTATTACGCATAGTTCTAACGTAACAGGAAATGTTATCGACCTGGAAAAAGTAGCGACTATTTGCAAAAAACATAATATTATTTCAGTTGTAGATGCTTCGCAAACAGCGGGAGTAATACCGATAAATATGGAAGAGTTGGGCATTGATGTATTGTGTTTTACAGGACATAAAAGTCTTTACGGACCACAAGGTATTGGTGGACTTTGCATAAGGTTGAAAGAACCAGAAATTCGTCGTTATAAAGTTGGAGGTAGTGGTGTCCGTACTTTTGACAAAGAACATCCTGGAGAATATCCATTACGTTTAGAAGCAGGAACTCTAAATACAGCGGGAATCTTAGGATTGCATGAGGGAATAAAATATATAAACAAAAAAGGTATTAACAATCTTTCCAAAAAACAAATAGGTTTTGCCGATAGATTTTATAATGAGTTAAAAGACCTTGATTGTTTAGAATTTTATGGAGATTTTACAAAAGAAAGAACAGCAGTTGTTGCAATGAATTTCAAAGATGTTCCTGCCGCTGATGTAGCTGATGTGCTTTCAGAACAATATAACATAGCAATACGTCCAGGAGCACATTGTGCACCATTAATGCATGAAGCACTAGGGACTAAAGATCAAGGAATAGTTAGATTTTCATTTTCTAGTATGAATACAGAAGAAGAAGTCGACTACGCTATAAATACTATTAAGAACATAGCAAAAGAACTATAAAAGGAGAGACACTATGTCAAAACACTTACTTTCACAAATACCAGCAATAAATAAGATATTGCTATTAGATGAAATAAAAGAGCTAATGAATAATTATACAGAAGTAGCGGTAAAATCAGCAATAAAAAAATATATTGAAGAAGTTAAACAAGCTATTTTGAATGAAGAATTAACAGAAGTACCAAGCCTTAGTAAAATAGTAGGAGAAGTAGAAAAAATTGTTGAAAAAGAAGATAAAAATTCACTACGTAGAGTGATAAATGCTACTGGGACAATACTACATACAAACTTAGGACGAAGCCTATTAAGTCAAAAAATAAAAGAAAACATTGAAAGTGTTGCTTTTAATTATTCAAATCTTGAATTTGATATTGATAATAAAAAACGTGGTAGTCGTTATGTTCATCTAATAGATATTATAAAAAAATTAACAGGTGCCGAAGATGTTCTTGTTGTTAATAATAATGCGGCGGCAGTTTTATTAACATTGAACACTTTAGTAAAAGATCAAGAAATTATTGTATCACGTGGTGAATTGGTAGAAATAGGTGGAGCATTCAGAATTCCTGAAATAATTAAACTTAGTGGAGGAGTACCAGTAGAAGTAGGGACTACAAACAAAACGCATTTGAAAGACTATGAAAATGCAATTAGCGAAGAAACAGGCGCTTTGCTGAAAGTTCATACAAGCAATTACAAAATCTTAGGATTTACCGAAAGTGTTTCTAACGAAGAAATTTCATACTTAGCGCGTGAGAATGAATTAGTTTCAATTAATGACCTAGGAAGTGGGCAATTTATCGACTTTTCAAGATTTGGTCTACCATACGAGCCAACAGTAAAAGAAATACTAGATAGTGGTATAGATATTGTAACATTTAGTGGAGATAAGCTACTAGGTGGACCGCAAGCAGGAATAATCGTTGGTAAGAAAAAATATATAGAAAAAATGAAAAAAAACCAACTTACTCGTGCATTGCGTGTAGATAAAATGACTCTAGCATCACTAGAAGCAACATTAAAACTATATCTAGATGAAAAAGAAGCTCTAGAGCATATACCAACATTACATATGATTTCTTTATCAAAAGAACGTTTATTTGGAAAAGCAGATGTCCTAAAAACAAAATTGAGTGATCTTGATTTTGATATTAGGATAGAAGAAGATAAAGCAGAAGTAGGAGGAGGAAGTTATCCAGCTAGTTATCTTGAAAGTGTCGCTGTAATACTTACTCATAAAAAATTTCATGCAACAGAAATAGAACGAAAACTATTAGAAGTAGAGATTCCTATCATTACACGTATTAAAGATAATGAATTAATACTAGATATGAGAACACTTCGCACAAGAGAATTTGATATAGTAAAAGCTGCTTTAGAAGAAGTAACGAAGTAAGTTTAAAAATTATAGTTTTAGGTAAGTAAAATGCTAAGGAATATTACTATATTAGATGCAAAAGAGATTCAAAAAATAAGTGATTATGAGTTGGGGTATGATGTCAATCTAGACATTGTGAAAAAACAAATAGAAAAATTAACTAAGGATAATAACCATCATATAATAATAGGTTTTGAAAATGAACAAACAAGAAAAATAATAGGGTTTATCCATGCAGAGTCTTATGAAAGTTTATATATGGAGGCGGGTTTAAATATACTTGCATTAGCAGTAGATTGTAATTTTCAAGGGCAAGGAATAGGAAAAAAACTTATGAGTTATATAGAAGACTATGCTTTGGAAAATAATATTAGTTTTATCAGACTTAATTCAAATGTTTGCCGTAAAGAAGCACATAAGTTCTACGAAAGTATTGGTTACGTATGTGATAAAACTCAAAAACGATTAATTAAGAAACTATAAAAGGAGAAGGCGATAGAAATATCGTCTTTTCTTGTAATTGAATACAATGATTAGAATAACTAAAATATTGATTATTCATTTATTCGTGATATAATAAGTAAGTATTTGAATAAACTATCCAAATAGGAGGTACCATGTCAGATTTAGAAAAATTATTTTTTAAAATAGATAAGCAAGTAGAAGAGGCTAAAGGGCAAGGGCTTTATTTTGAAGCTTTGATAAAGTATTTAACATTAGAAAATGACGATGAATATTTTGATATCGTTGATAACTATGATAAAGAGACAATAAGAAAAGTTTATCAATTCTTGCTATTAAAGGCATTGAAGGAATTGAATAATCCAAGTTATGACATTACACCAGAGGTTATAACGATGTATGTGAGTCATTTAATTGAATGTATTTATAGGGAAGAGAAGATTTCTATCGCTGATTTTGCTAGTGGTAGTGGTAGTTTTCTAATTAATATCGCGGCTTTGGTCAAAGGAGAGAAAGACTTTACATCTATTGATGTTGATAGTAATTATGTAAAATTACAACAAAATATTTTTAATCTATTAGAAGTTCCTGCAGAAATTATTAACCAAGACGTCTTAAAACCTCTAAATATCAAAAAACAAGATGTTATTATTAGTGATGTACCATTTGGTTATTATGCAGATGAGGACAATAGCTTAAACTATAAACTATGTAGTAGTGAAGGATATAGTATTAATGCTTTATTATTCATTGAACAAGTGTCAAATTACTTAACAGAAGATGGTGTAGGAATGTTAGTTGTTCCGAAACAAATTTTGGAATTAGAAGATAATTTTAAAAAGTTTTTAGAAGAAGAGATTAATTTAAATGCGGTTATTACGCTACCGGAGGAAATGTTCAAAAATTCTTCTCAGGCTAAAGCTCTTATTTTAATAACTAAAAAAGGACAAAAAAAATTACCTAGTCAAGTCTTTTTAGCGGAAGTTCCGAGTTATCAAAACAAAACTGGTTATGCAAGTTTTATCGAGGAATTCAACAGCTGGCTAGAAAGTAAGTAATCAAGTATAAAATAATGAATTTAAAGTGAAGATACAACCTAATAAAAAAACATTCGAAAATTAGTAAATTAACTTTGTTTAAGGTTGACAATGTCGCAATAATATAATACAATATTTAAGTGGATTGCTCATAGAGCAGTTTTTACTAATTAAATGTTTTGTATTTATTTTGTATTTAAGCATTTGATTACATTTAAATTAGATTTCGTAATATCGGAGGGAGGGAAAATCCAATGTCAAAAACTGTAGTTCGTAAAAATGAATCACTAGAAGATGCACTGCGTCGTTTCAAACGTGCTGTTTCTAAAAACGGAACTATCCAAGAAGTTCGTAAACGTGAGTTTTATGAAAAACCAAGCGTTCGTCGTAAGAAAAAATCTGAAGCGGCTAGAAAACGTAAATATTAATAATTGTTAAAATATATACCATTTATTAATAAAATCTAAAATTTTCCCTCTTTTAGATTTATTTAAGACAAAACCTCATCTTCGTGATGAGGTTTTTTTATAAAGTTAGGAGAAGTTATGTTTGCAATAATTTGTTTGAATGTTATGCTATTAATTTCTTGTTGGTATTTAATTGCAGAAAATCAAAAGAATAAAACTAAAATTAATAGTTTGGAAGACGATTTAAATAAAGCAATTAAAAGAATAGCATCACTTGAAGAAAAATAAAAACTTATCGAGAAAATTGTGATGTATTAATCACTATTAATCTCGATAAGTTTTTTTAATTTATTTTTCTAATTTTTCCATCTAATTCTTGAATAGTTTTAGCATTCATTAAAATCATTAAGAACTTGATTTCTCTCTTCCATTTTTCTATTTCAGCGATTAAGGCATCTTTTCCGTCATTAACTAGGATGTCTAAAAAGATTTTAGAAACCCCAACAGCTTTCGCACCTAAAGCTAAACATTTTACAACATCTAATGGATTACGAATACCACCGCTAGCGATAATATCAATTTTATCACGATAAAGATATGCATTTTCAAGACTTTCAGCAGTTGTATAACCGATATTTTCTAAATATACTGATTTATTATCTCGACGCCCGTTTTCTATACGTGCAAAGTTTGTTCCACCCATACCGCTAACATCAACAGCAGCTAGCTTCAAGTCAATTGCAAGTCTTATTGTTACTTCATTCATACCGAAACCAGTTTCTTTTAGTATAACAGGAATAGTTGAATTTTCACTAACTTCTTGTAATGTTGTAAACCAAGATTCAAAGTTGTGATCTCCTTCTGGCATAACTATTTCTTGGAGAGGATTAGTATGCATTTGTAGGTAACGAGCATTTGTATCAGTAATAGCTTTTAAGATAAGAGAAGGTTCTTTATCAAGTCCAAGATTAACAGAATAACCTTTTGGATAAGCTTTGGCATCTTCTTCATTTTTTAATGCAGGCGAATAAGACCCTGGGAAAAATTCGATACCGGTGATTTTACTTATTTCAACAAAATCGTTATTTATTTTATTACAGTCTTCTCCTCCAGCGGTAATAGCATTTATAAAAAATGGAAAGTCCCATTTCGTGTCACAAACTGTAGTTGAAGTATCTATATCAGCTAGTCCAAAACGTGGAATACTGTTGTAGTCTATTGCGTAGTTATCAAGACTAGTTGCGGTTGTTTTGTCTTGAAGAGCTAGACGGATATGGTCTTTTTTTCTCATAGTAATCCTTTCTTGATTATCATATATTTTTATAATTTTTCTAAATTCAATATTAAATTAAACTGCGCACCACTTTTATCAAAGCCAAGAACAATATCACCACTACCAGAACCACTTTGTTTTCCAGCAGGGTAAGTATCAATATACTTTTTCATTGTGATAGTCTCCATAGGAATATTCGAAAAACTTTCTAGATAGTGCAAGTTATTTCGTAATTGCCTAAAATTTTCGAGTACTTCAGAAGTATTGCCATCAGATAGATTTACTGCTAAGTCAGTTACTAAAGAGTTCGACTTTGAAACAAATTTGGAATATTCTTCTTTAAAATTATCTTTGTTTTCTTTCCAAAGTTTTACGTGTTCTTTTGTATCGACGCATTCTCCAGTCCAACGTGCAAAAATGTTTATAGATGCTTTAGGTATTATATTTTTAATTATAAGTCCGTCCCAATCAGCGTTAATAATCTCTACAATAGAATGATTTGCTATTAATTCTTTAACAGATGAACTATTAAATTTTTGATAATAAGTAATACCTTTTGTAAGGCTGGCAGCGACATCTCCCATAGAACCACTGATGTTATGAGTAATGTTAAATAGTGTTACTAGCTTAAAAATGATTGTATTATCAAAAGCTATCTTTTCGAAATTCAAAATAGCTTTTGTGATAGCTACTAAGACAGCGCCAGAAGAGCCTAACCCATATTTCTTATCTTCTCCATGCAGTTCATTATAAATAGTTAGCGCAAATTTTTTATCGCTCTGTGTATATTGTTGTAGGAATATAAGAAATTCCTGAATAAGTTTGAAATTATCATTTTTTTCATAAAGTCCTACAGATATCTTATTAAGTGTGTCAAAAATTGTAATTTCATCATTCGGTTCGACAAAAGCGATTATTTTTTTATCTACACTTGTAATAAGTGCTTTTGAATAATCTTCTAAAATTGCATACTCGCCTGCAAGATAGAGTTTGCCATAAGCTATTCCATGCACAAAATTATTTTTTTCTGCCATAATTTAGAAATTTCCTCATATATTTTTTCTTGATCTTCTTTCAAATAAAGAACTTTTACGTTAGGTCCTGCATCCATAGTGAAATAGCAGCGATATCCTTTTTCTCGTAAAGTTTTAACAATTTCCATAGCACGATAACTTTCATCAGTTAAGAAAGTAAAGCTTGGTGTTGATGTTGTCGTTGTTGCGTGCATAGCAAGGGCATTTTCCTCTGTTATTGCTCCAATTTTTTCAAAGTCCGCATTTTCTAAGGCTATCTTCATATCGATAAAATCTTCTTTTGCTTTTTCTACCCAAGCATCAAAAGTTGTGGATGTTTGAACACAGCGTTCCATTGCGATACGGCTAGAAATTTTTTTGCGATCTTCGTTAACAACAAGTACCATCATACCGAAATCTAAATCACAGCTAAGTTCTTCTACGCTACCATCTTCTAACCATGCGGCAAGTCGGTAGAAACTACGACATGAAGAACCTGATCCTTCTTTTGAGATTTCTACTAGTTCTTCAGTTGTCTTATTTAGTTTGAAATATTTATTACAAGCTAAAACAAGAGCCATAGTTCCGCTAGAACTAGATGATAAACCAGCTGCAGTAGGAACAGTGTTATAACTTCTTATACAAATTTTTTCACGTTCAATTGGGGTGAATTTTGCGATGAATTTCGTTATTTTTTCTACTTCTTCTTGACTTTGTTTTTCGTCATTGATATAAAATTCATCTTCATCTGTTAAACTAGGTTCAATTTTTGTTTTTGATAATAAGTTATCTAACCTTAATGAAATATTAGGGTTAAAAGGTAAGACTGGATCTTTTGATTTTTTTCCCCAGTATTTTACTAGGGCGATATTAGCATAACCTAAACTGTAACTATCCATGACTTATATCCTTTCTTTTCAAGTTCATTTTGAATTTTTTCGGCATTTTCTTTTGTTTTACTTAGAGCAATACAGCAACCACCAGCTCCGCCACCAGTCAGCTTAGCTCCGAGCGCTCCGTTATTTTTACAAATATTAACTACATCATCATTACTTTCATGACTAACACCAAGTTTTTGAAGTAGGTCATGAGCTTTATACATATAAGCTCCTACTATTTCAATTGCTTTTTTCTTTAATGGTTCAATAACTTTTTCAGTAATTTCCCCAAGTTCATCTATGTATGATTTATAGTTTTCAAAATTTTGTTTAATATGTTTTAAAGTTTCCTTAGTAATACCAATGACTCCAGTGTCGATAATAAGTAAATAACTGTCTAAATTGAAGTCTAGAGGTATAGCACCATCTTTTTTAGAAAATAAAAGTGGAGTATCGCTTAAAACTTGATTAACATCAATACCACTAGGATTTCCATGGATAAATTTTTCACATTTATTAGCAATTTCACGTATGTTAGTTAGTTTTTTCGCGCGTGCTATAGCTATGCTAAGGGCAGCCGAAGAACCAAGTCCGCGACCGACGGGAATAGTGCTATTGATATTAATTTCAGTTCGGTCATTAATACCACAAGCTTCTGATATAAATGATATAATTTCATCTCGTTCCTGTATAATATTTGTTTCTTTAAGTTCAACATCAACGGTCATCTGTGGTAAAGGGATAGTAATTCCTTTATAACCATAAACAACAGCGTGTTCTCCAAAAAAAATTGCTTTAGCGTGTGTCATAAATTTTATAAACTCCAGTTAAACTCAATGTATATTTTTACAATAATTATATTAAAATAAATTAATATTTAAATGCTTCTAAATACTTCTATATGTACAATAATTATACTTTCAGCAATAGGATTTGTCAAACAAGTGATGTTAAACAAAAATAAAACCACTCTGTAAAAATTATTTTAAAGAGTAGTTTAAAATTATTCTTGTAATGTAGGATGACAATCTATACCATGTGGTTCGAGATGAACTAATGTTTCACAATAATAGAATTCACTTGCAAGTTTTTTCTCTATATTGACGGTAATTTCATGACTTTTTTTAACATTAAGCGTAGGACTAACCGTAACTGTAATATCAATAAAATATAATAAACCGTGTGTACGCCCTTTAGTATCAACTATAGAAATAACACCATCAATATCTTTGACAAGATTATTGACTTTTTCGATTACTTCGCTGTCAACGCCATCGGTAAGAACATAGGTAGATTCTTTAAAAATATTTATTGCGGTCCAAACGATAAGCGCTCCTACAATAATAGCCACTATAGAATCAGCAATAGGAAAACCTAAATATGTTGCAACAATTCCGATTAAAGTACCTAGAGAAACAAAAGCGTCACTAAGATTATCTAAAGCTGCAGCTTGTAAAGATTTACTACCTAACTTTTTCGATAGACGAATATTATAAAAATAAACACCGAGCATAATAATACATGCTATAAAAGCAACAATAGCTGATAATATATTAGGTTGTTCATAACTATTAGTTATAATTTTTTTTACAGCGTAAATTACAACTTCTATTCCGGCATAAAGCATAATAAATGAGGCGATAAGTGTTGAAATAAGTTCTGCTCTAAAGTGACCATAGAGATGATCTTCATCAGCAGGTTTTCGAGAAATTTTTAGACCTACAAGAACACAAATCGAAGAAATTACGTCGGTTGCGTTATTTATTCCATCAGCAACAAGTGCAGAAGAACGGAAGATAAAACCTGCTCCTAATTTTAATATAGTAAGGAATAAGTATGATAAAATACTTAGTTTAGCACCTTGTTCCGCCTTTTTTAAGTTGTCAAAAATAGAATTATGCATAATCTCACCTCCTGTATCATTGTTTTAATATTATAACAAGTTTAAAAAAATTATTCAAGAATAACAATGTTATTTTCAAAATAAAATTATTTGCTATAGGTGAACTTTTCGAAAAAGAAAGCTCGACGAATTATTGCCGAGCATAAATAGATTATAATTTTTTTGAATAATATTTTTTAAAAGTTAAATAAACATAAGTAATTGCTAGCATACTAAAGGTAGCATAGAGGTATAAAAAGTTATTTGAAAGTTCAATTCTTACAGTTAGATAATAAGGAAATACATTTAATTTTTCTAAGATTGTGACTAAGAATAAAGATATTTCAAATAATACAAGAGATGTAAAGTAAATTAGCCATTTATTTTTTTCTGTTTTTTTATAAAGTAGTAGATAAATGCACATACCAGATCCTAAAATTAGTACCAAAATAGAAAATACTGTTAAGTACGGTTGGATGCTTTTAGCGAAAATTGAAGGAAATAAAAGACTTATTATTAAAATTAAGATATAGGATAACATAAATCGATATGTAGTTGTTTTGTTCTCTTTTGGTAATAATTTAATTATCGAATCAGATAGTTTGTTTATATCATTACCAAAAGTTTCAGGAAAGTTTTTCCCTTGCTTTTGATATGTAATTAAATCTTGTAATATTTCTAATAATTGAATTTCTAGTGCAGTCTCATTAGCCGCTATAGCTTTCGTTCGACAGGTAATCAAAAGTTCTTCATAATATTTTTTATTTTCTTCATTAAGTTGCATTCTTAGTTTATTATTATATTCTAATAAGTTTCCGATGTTCATAGTAATTCCTCCCTATCTTAATCATCTTTTAAAATCTCAGTTATTGTTGTACTTATATTTTTCCATACGTCTTTAAAATTAAATATATATTTATTACCTTCCTCAGTAATCGAATAATACTTTCTAGGAGGGCCAAAGTTACTTTCTTTTAAATAACTAACAACCAAATTTTCTTTTTCTAATTTCATAAGTAATGGATAAATAGTTCCTTGAGCAACTATATCTAGACCATATTTAGAAAGTTGTTCTGTAATTTCATAACCATACATGTCTTTATGTTTTATCAATTGCAGTATGCATGCTTCCAAAGTTCCTTTTAATATTTGGGAAGTGTTAATCTCCATTAAGAATCTCCTTTCAATTATTTTATTTAAATTAAAATAGCTATCTTGTTATACATAATAGTATCATAAACCCACTACCTTGTAAAGCAAAATAGCTGAAGATTTATTATAGTTCAAAAAGGCTTTAAAACAAAAAAAGACTTGAGATTAATCTCAAGTCGCTATATAAAAAAATACCAGCAGCCGGGGTCGAACCGGCACGATGTTGCCATCGCTGGATTTTGAGTCCAGTGCGTCTGCCAATTCCGCCATGCTGGCATAGTTATATATTAACACATGGATACTTGTTTGTCAATTTCACTTTATAAGCTATAAGGAATAAGAATTAGTTTTAATTTATTGCACAAAGTTCTTTAAGATTTTAATCAAAATTTTATAGTAGAAATCATAGCTAGTTGATAAAATATTTAATTAAATAGCTAAAAAAACTAGCTATTAATTTATTAAAAACATTTATTATTAAGGACATATTTTTTAAGTGTTTTCAGTTGACAAAGTAAAATATTTCTTCAATATTATATTGCCGAAGGAGTATATATGTAGTATAATATAATAGTATATAGAATTATAAAAATATTAATGTTATTTTTATAAAGGAGTGTGAGTGCTGGTGGTTGTTACATTGTTTACATCGCCTAGTTGTACTTCTTGTAGAAAAGCAAAAGCTTGGCTTATAGAAAACCATATTGACTTTGTAGAGAGAAATATTTTTTCTGAGGCACTGACAACGGATGAAATTAAAAATATTTTATCTATTACAGAGCATGGTACAGAGGATATTATTTCTTTTAGATCAAAAACTTTCCAAAAATTAAACCTAGATATAGAGAGTATGTCGATTCAAGAGTTGTATAAAGTTATTCAAGATAATCCAGGGATGCTTAGAAGACCTATCATAGTAGATGATAAAAGATTACAAGTAGGGTATAATGAAGATGAAATAAGAAGGTTCCTCCCTAAGGAGATAAGAGTAAATCAATTAGAACAAATAAAGAATATGGTTAAGTAAGTACACCTTGATACTGCTTTTACCGCGTGATTTAAAGGTTGATATTGGGTGTCAGCCTTTTTTTTATGAAATAAATAGAAGTATGAATTGATATAAGTAATTGGATAAATCTAGAATAATAGTTAAAATATAAAAGAAAGAGGTATTAGATGGAAAAAGAAGATATTAAGTATATAACAGGAGAAATTCACTTTTTGGAACTGGTGGAGAAAAAGAGTTCGTCATTAGTTTTTAAAGGGCCAAGCGATGAAGAAATAAGTTGTAATGAATCGGATGTAGAGAGTTTAGATGATTATGAAGTTGGCGAAGAATATTCTATGTTTGTTTATCCTTCAAGAAGTGGGAAATTATTCGCAACACCAAATATTCCAGAAGTCATCTATGGTGATTACGCTTTTAGTAAAGTTGTAAAAGTAGAAGAAGATAGAGTCGGACTTGATATTGGATTCTCTCGTGAAATTCCTCTTCTAGGAGAAGATTTACCAAAATTAAGGAGTGTTTGGCCAGAAGAAGGAGATGAATTGTTCATAACTCTACGTCGTGATTTTAGTGGACAATTGTTTGCGCGTCTTGCGACAGAAACTATTATAAGTTCTCTTTACTCAAAAGCACCAAAGAGTTTGAAAAATAAAGATATAGAGGCATATCCATATCGTTTGATGCGTGTAGGTACATTCCTATTATCGAAAGATGGCTATAAGATTTTTGTTCACGAAAGCGAACGTGAACGTGAACCACGACTTGGAGAAAAAGTTACTTTGCGTGTTATTGGGGTTAAGGATAACGGCGAAGTTAACGGCTCATTTTTACCGCGTGCTCATGAAAGAATGGATAGTGACGGGCAAGCTATTATGGACTATATTGAAAATAATGGCTACTGCGAATTTACTGATAAATCGTCACCAGAAGATATTAAAGCTGTATTCGGTATGAGTAAAGGTAGCTTCAAGCGAGCGGTTGGAAGATTATTTAAAAATAAATTGATAATGATAGAAGAAGATGGATTATATAAACGTAAAGGAAGATAATTATTATGAAAAAAGTAAAATTAGATAAAAATGCATTATTAGGTGGAATAATTTTAGAAAATGAACGTTATCAAGTAGTTCATATGAACCTAAAAACAGGGAATCAAACTGACTCATATAGCAATGATAAAACTATATTATTATTGAATATTAGTGGTAAAATAACAGTTGCTTATGATGAACAAGTAGAAATAGTTAATGAATTTGAACTATTAGAAATACCAGCAGGGTCTGAGCATGTTATTACTTGTTTACAAGATGCCCAGGTTTTTGTAGTAAAACTATAAAAAGAAAACTTCAGAGAAGATAGTATTTCCACTCTGAAGTTTTTCTACAGAGTATACTAAAGAACAAGGTAATAATATCAAATCTGAATAATTTGAAAGGAGGATAGCACATATGAAACTTCAGTTTTTAGGAACAGGAGCAGGACTCCCTGCAAAATTTAGAAATACGCAAAGCTTGGTTTTTAATTTCATGCAAGAGCTAAAGGAGTGTTGGATGTTTGATTGTGGAGAAGCAACACAACACCAAATTCTAAGAACAAATATTAAACCGACAAAAATAACAAAAATCTTTATTAGCCATTTGCATGGAGATCATATATTAGGTCTTATCGGCTTTTTATCTTCGCGTAATTTTCTATTAGATAGCAAAGAATCTGGGGTAACGATATATGGTCCAGTAGGAATAAGGCAATTTGTTGAACAAAATCTTCTGTTCACACATTGTTCACTTAACTTTGATGTTAAATACGTTGAATTTTCTAGCGAACAGTGTATAATAGATAATAAAACTGTAGTAGTATCCGCCTATCCTCTAAACCACAATATAGAGTGCTTTGGCTATAAAATTATCTTTAAAAATCAAAAGGGAAGCTTAGATGCGGAAAAATTAAAAAAATTAGGGATAATGCCGGGACCATTTTATAAAAATATAAAAGAACAGGATAGTTTTGATTACAATGGAATTACATATAATTCTTCTGAATTTTTATCAGAAGATAAACCAAAAAAAGAAATTGTAATTATCCCAGATACTAGGTATTTTCCACAGTTAAATGAGTTTGTGAGAGATAGTGATATTATTATTTCAGAATGTACTTATTTAGATGATAAAGATGCACATCACGCTAGGAAAAATTATCATTTAAGTATTTTGGATATAGAAAACTTTATTACAGAGAGTATAGTAAAAAGATTATTTCTAACGCATATAAGTGCAAGATATGATGCTGATACAGAAAAGAGAGTAGTAGAAAAACTAAGTAAAATTATTGAAGTATCAATTGCCCATGATTTTGATGAATATAATTTATAAGTAATTGGAGGAAGTTATGAGAAAAGATTTAGAAGAAAAAACAATATCTGTTGAGAAAATTTTTAAGGGTAAAGTTCTTGATGTAGAGGTACATACAGTAAGTTTACCTGATGGAGAAGTGTCAAAACGTGAGCTTATAAATCATAGGGGAGCAGTAGCAGTTCTTGCGTTGACAAAAGATAATGAAGTAATTTTAGTTGAACAATATAGAAAAGCAATTGAAGCTGTAACGTTAGAGATACCGGCAGGAAAATTAGAACCTGGAGAAGACAATAAAAAGCTTTCTGCAATACGAGAGTTACAGGAAGAAACAGGGTATTTGGTAACTGAGGACAGATTAGAAAAACTTTGCGATGTTCATGTAGCGTTAGGATACAGTTCAGAGTTGATTACCATTTACTTTGTAGATGGTTTAGAACATGCAGGAGAACAAAATCCTGATGATGATGAGTTTATTAATTTAAAAAAATACCCATTAGATGAAGCTTTTAGACTTCTTGATGAAAATATTATAACTGACAGTAAGACTATGTTGGCATTAGCGTACTTAAAAAATAGGAAAGGCACGAAATAACATATGAATATTTATGATGAAATAATAAAAATTATTCAAAAATCTCCATATAAACTCACACCACAAAGAGAGAAAATTGTTGAGATTTTGGTAGAGAATAGCGAGCTGCATTTGAGTGCAGAGGAATTGTATTTTATCTTAAAAGAAAAAACACCAGATATTGGTATAGCAACGGTATATAGAACATTAGATATTTTTTATGAATTAAAAATTTTAGAAAAAATATCATTCAGCAATGGTGTTTCTAAGTATCATTTAAGACAAAGTGTTGATGGTCAACTACATCATCATTTAATATGTACTAGCTGTAACACGATAGAAAAAGTTTCAAATCCAATTTTTAATAAACTTATCGAATATATGAAGAAAGAATATTCTTTTGAAGTGCAAGATAATTCATTATCGTTTTATGGAACATGTGCTAAATGCAAAACAAAAGGTGATAAATAATGTTTTTTGATAAATTAGAAAAAACTTTATTAGTTATTTCGAGTGCTGTATATATTATTTATATAGTTTTTGTAGGAGGAATGCTTAATCTATTTAAGGAATATGCAGGAAATGAGTATTTGCGTACAAAGATTGTTGATCAGATTCGTGAGCAAACAAGATTAACACAAGATAGTGCTAATGTTTCGACAAAAGATATGCATTTTATTTTTCAAGTAATGGGACAACTTGCTTGGCCATATTTTGCATTGTTAATAGTACTATTTTTATTATTAATATATGTGTTATTCAAGAAAAATATTAATCATAATGTTGTTGCATTTTTATTGTTAGTATACAGCATTTTATTACTTATTTTTAGCTTAGGGATTTTATTTATAAGTTGTATTATATACTTCTTCTTAGGTGTTAGAATAATATTAAAGAGGAATTCACAAAAATATAATAGTGTTTAAAAAGGTTTGAAGTATCTTTACTTCAAACCTTTTTTAAAAATTTTTATAAAAATATAATTAAATTAAAGGAGAACGATAAGATTATATTTGTAAAATATGAAAAACATTAAAAATAAAATGATGAGTAGAAAGAATGAGTATAAAAAGTAAATATTGATTTGTGAAAAAATAAAAGATATACTTTATCCATTATATATAAAAATTAGAAGTTTAATATAGAATATCTATATATTAAGCGTATATTTCTTAAGAAAACTCCATTTGCAAAACAGTAATATTATTACTATAATTGAAAAATATACTAGTTCATAAGAAAATAGTAGGAGGTATTATGAGTAAAAAAGTATTTAAAATTATTAAAAGATTAGTAATAGGATTATTGGCACTTTTAGTTATTGGTGCTGGTTATGGATATTATTTTGTGAATAAGTCGTTACCGACGATAGAAGGAAAAGTCGAGGTGAATTTTTTAGAAAATAATGTCAAAGTAACTCGCAATAACAAAGGTATTCCGACGATAGAAGCACAAAATGAAAAAGATTTATATCGAGCACAAGGATATGTTCATGCTCAAGATAGGTTGTTTCAAATGGATTTAGCTCGTAGACAAGCGAGTGGTAGATTATCTGAAATTGTAGGGAAAGCCGCTTTAGAAACAGATAAAAAGTTTTTAGTATTTTCATTGCGTAAAGCAGCAGAGGATTCATATGCAGGCTATTCAGATGAGGCTAAAAAAATCTTGGAGGATTATGCAGAAGGAGTTAACGCTTATATTGATGAGGCGGTAAAAAATAATAAATTATCATATGAGTTTTCTTTATTAAATTATAAACCAGAAAAATGGACAGCTATTGATTCGCTAACAATTGGGAAGTATATGGCTTATGACCTTGGAGGACATTGGGATCACTTAGGATTTAACTCTTGGGTTCTAAATAATTTAGGAGAAGAAGATCTAAAACAATTATTGCCGGAAAGCTTTTCGAAAAATAAAGATAATGAAGATATTATTAAAGCTAACCTAGGTATAGATGTTAAAGTAGATGAGAAGGTAGCTAATACAGAACGTCCACCTATGGAAAATGGTAGTAATAACTGGGTAGTTTCTGGGAAGAAGACAAAATCAGGGAAACCTTTATTAGCTGATGACCCACACTTAGGGCTTGCAACACCGTCAGTATGGTATCAAATGAGTCTAAATACTCCTGACAACAAAGTTTCTGGTGTTATTTTCCCAGGTATCCCAGGAATTATTCTAGGTCATAATGAGCATATAGCTTGGGGTGTTACTAATTTTGGTCCTGATGTTCAAGATTTATACATAGAAAAACGTGATGCAAATAACCCGCATCGTTTTGAATATGATGAAAAGTACTACGATGCACAGGTAGATTCTTATAATATAAAAGTTAAAAATGGAAATGATGAAAAATTTGATGTAGTAAGAACAAAACATGGTCCAATTATTGATGAATTATTAAAACCTCTTGGAGAGACTAATAAGAGTTTTTCTATGCGATGGACAGCTTTAGAGTCAACACAAGAATTAGAAGCAATTTTAAAAATTGATAAATCTAAAAACTGGACAGAGTTTGAAAAAGCATTAGAAGACTTTAAAGCACCAGCTCAAAACTTTGTTTTTGCAGATAATGAAGGTAATATTGGCTATAAATCAAACGGTAATGTCCCTATCCGCAAAAAAGGTGATGGGAATTTACCAGTTCCAGGATATAGTAGTGAATACGGATGGGATGGTTATATTTCTTTTGATAAATTACCGAAAGTTATTAATCCAGAAGAAGGTTTTATTGCGACTGCCAATACAGAAACATATAAAACAGATTATCATACTTCAAACGTTTGGGCACAACCGTATAGAAAAGCAAGAATTGATGAAGTGTTAAAAGCTAAGAATGATTTAACAGTAGATGATATGAAAAATCTTCAAATGGATACCAAAAATCTATATGCACAGGAATTTTTAAAAGATTTATTGAAAAATACATCAGTTTCTAACAAAGATGTATATAATAAATTAAATAGTTGGGATTACATGGATAATAAAGATGAAGCAGCACCGTTAATATATGATACATGGATGCGAGTTATTCGTGAAAAAATCCTAAAAGATAAGATGAGTCCTGAAGCGTATAAATTTATGCCGCATAAAGAAAGCTATGTTGATAAGATTTTACGAGATGCTCTTGCAGGTAAGAAAATAAATCTTATTGAAGAAAAAGGTGGACTTAATAAGGTTTTAGAAGAAAGTTTAAATACAGCTATATCAGAACTTAAAACAAAATATGGTGAAAATGTAAATTCATGGAAGTGGGGAGCTAATCATAAATTAGGCTTTAGACATCCACTGTCAAAATCTTCAGATCTGTTGGCTTATTTCCTAAATCCAAAAGAATATCCGATTTCAGGATCTAAAGTAACTGTTCAAGCAGCTAAACAAACTGATGATGGTTTGGTAAATCATGGTGCTTCTTGGAGATTTGTTTATGATTTCGATACAAAAGTAGGATATCATGTAGTTGGTCCAGGACAAAGTGGCCACTTTATGAGTGATTATTACAATGACCAAGTTCTTGATTGGGTAGAAGGAAAATATACACCTGAAACTATAGGAAAGATAGAAGGAAAAACTTTGGAGTTAGTCGCTAAAAAATAAAATAATAAACACAAGGAGTAGAGTTATAGTACTAGGCATTTTGGTGATAGAAAGGGTCTAGTGCAATTAGCCTGCTCCTTATATTTTTGCTTAAAATATGGTAAGATGATATTATAGACTAAATTTAGAGGTAATAAAGGTGAATGTAAAAAACAATTTAGAGAAAATTAATAACGATATAAAAAATGTTTGTCAAAAAAGCGGTAGAAATTTTGAAGATATTACCTTAATAGCTGTAACAAAATATGTTGGTGATGAGCGTGTGAAAGAAGCACAAGTAGCAGGTGTTCACGATTTCGCAGAAAATAGAGCTGTTAATTATATTGAAAGAAAAGAAAAGTTTCCTGAAGCTACTTGGCACTTGATAGGAAGTTTACAAACAAGAAAAGTGCGAGACGCAATAAATAAAGTAGATTACTTTCATGCTTTAGATCGTGAGAGTTTAGCGGTTGAAATAGAAAAAAGAGCAGAACACGTAATTAATTGTTTTGTACAGGTTAATACATCTGGGGAAGAAAGTAAACATGGTTTAACACCTGAAGCGGTATTAGAGTTCGTTAAAGGTTTAGAAAAATACCAAAAAATTAGAGTTGTTGGACTTATGACAATGGCTCCATTTCTAGAAGATGAGGCAACATTGCGCAGTTGTTTTAGAAAATTAAGAGAACTTCGTGATGAGATAAAAGGCTTATGTTTAGAATATGCTCCGTGTGAGTTTTTATCGATGGGGATGAGTAATGATTACGAAATAGCGATAGAAGAAGGCGCAACGCATATAAGAATTGGGACAGCGTTGGTTGGAAATGACCTGAAATAATAAGATGAAGGGAGGCTTATTATTGTGAATAAAAAATTAAAAGTAGGGGAGTTAGATATCACTGTGAAATACCGCAAAGGTATGAAAAAAATTTATCTACGAGTAGAAAAAAATGGTGATATAGTTGTCAAAGCTCCTCTTAGAACGCCAAATTATATAATAAAAAAATTGATACATGATAATATAGCCGAACTAAAAAGACGTAAAAATAATATTATCAACAATTCACCTAAAAAAAGAGAGTATAAAACAGGGGAAACTTATTTTGTTTTCGGGCAAGAGCTGCCTGTAGAGGTTGTAAAGTCTAATAAAAATACCTTGATAATAACAGAAGAAAAAATAGTATTAGCTGTAAAAGATGAAAACCAAGATAGAGAGAAAATATTTCAAAAGGGTATAAGAGAAAAACTTCGCCAGCAAAGCCTTTATTTTATAAAAAAATACGAACCAATAATGAATGTTAAGGCGAATGAGTTACGCATAAAAAAAATGAAAACACGTTGGGGAACATGTAATTTAGAAGCCAAACGCATATGGATAAATGAAGAACTTGTAAAATATCCGATATCTTGTCTTGAACATATCGTAGTTCACGAATTAACACATCTTTTAGAAATTAATCATACTCCTAGATTTTACAAATTATTAGAATACTATTATCCCGAATATAGACAAAACGATATATTGATAAAAGATTTTAATAGATATTTGAATGGGAGATAATAGTAAAAATATAGTTAATTGAAGTTAATATTTTTTAGTGTATTAGAAATAGCGCTAGATAGTGTACCTGATTTGCTAAAGAATATATTGAGAAAACTTTTAGAAAGTACATTTTACAACACTAACAATTGACTTTTTACTGCATTTACTATATAATTAATCAAGAGTTTTTAGTATTTTATACTAATATTTTTTAATACTAAAAAGTATTTTGGAGGAAGAATAAATGTCACAAATTTTAAATCAAGAAGATGGAAAAGTAGTTATTTCTTTTTCAGCATCAAAAGAAGAGTTTGCGAAAGGATTAGATAGTGCATTCAAACGCGCTGTAAAACGTGTTAATGCGCCTGGATTTAGAAAAGGTAAATTACCAAGAGCCGTATTTAACAAAATGTACGGTGAAGAAGCATTATACCAAGATGCAGTAGATGCAGTATTACCAGCTGCTTATACTAAAGCTATTGATGAGTTAAAAGTTTCACCATTAGCTATGCCAGATATAGATGTAAAAGAAATTAGCAAAGAAAATGGTGTTTCATTTGAAGCAGTAGTTACTGTAAAACCAAATGTAGAATTAGGTGAATACAAACACTTAGGAATTAAAAAAGAAGAAGTGGAAGTAACTGATGCTGATGTAGAAGAAAGATTAGAAAGACTACTAAGCAACCAAGCTGAATGGCAAATTAAAGAAGGTGAAGCTAAAAAAGGAGATATCGTAGTTATCGACTTTAAAGGATTCATCGGAGATGAAGCATTCGAAGGTGGAGAAGCTAAAGGATATGAGTTAGAGCTAGGTTCAGGTTCATTTATCCCAGGATTCGAAGATCAATTAGAAGGAAAAGTTGCTCCAGTAGATACTGAAGTTAACGTAACATTCCCAGAAAACTATCAAGTAGCTGATTTAGCAGGAAAAGAAGCGAAATTTGAAGTAACAATTCACGATGTAAAAGAAAAAGTTTTACCAGAATTAACAGATGAGTTTGTTAAAGAATTTTCTAAAGAAGCAGCTTCAACAGTAGCTGAATACAAAGAGAAATTAAGAGGAGAAATCAAAGTTCAAAAAGAAGAAGCGGCAGCAAAAGCTTATTCTGACAAAGTAATTTCTACAGCTGTTGAAAATGCAAAATTAACAGTACCAACAAAACTAATCGATCAAGAAGTTAACTCTATGTTCGAACAATTCGCTGGAAACTTATCGCGTCAAGGATTATCATTTGAATTATATGAACAATTCACAGGTAAAGGTGCTGATGAGCTTAAAGTAGAGATGAGAGCTGACGCTGAAAACAAAATTAAAACTTCATTCGTATTAGGTGGAATTGCGGAAGTTGAGAAAGTTGAAGTAACAGATGCTGATATCGATGCAGAAGTAAAAGAACTTGCAACTATGTACAATATGACAGAAGAAGGTGTAAGAACACGTATTAGCGTTGAAGATCTTCGTGGAGAGTTAATCATCCAAAAAACGGTTGAATTCTTAAAAGAAAACAACTAATAATTATATGAAACAAAAACAAGCTACCATTCTAGAATAGTAGCTTGTTTTTGAAATTAAAATATACCCTTAGATAAATTTTTATCTAAGGGTATTAAAATTATTTTATTTATCTTGGTCTTCTTGGAATTTTTTAGCGATAGTAGCTTCAAAATCTTCAGGGATAGAACGTTGTTTAATAATGATTACGTCACATTTAGCATATCTAACGATACCTTCAGATACCGATCCCATAAGCATACGTTTGAATCCTGTTAAACCAGAAGATCCACAAACTACTAAGTCAATTTCTTTTTCATCAACGATATCTTCGCTTAAGACAATTTTAGGAATACCTTGTTCAACAATACCAATGACCTTAGTAAGACCGTCTTTTTTAGCAGATTCAACATAGCTGTCAACTAATTCTTTAGTACGTTTGTAGAATGAGTTGAAGATATATGGATCTGATAAACCAGAAGTAGCAATTGTCGCATCAATAACAGAGGCAATGTATAATTCTGCATCTTCATTTCTCTGTGCTATAGCTACGGCATTTTTAAAAGCCCACTCAGCTTGTTTAGAACCATCAACAGCAACTAGTATTTTAGAATATTTGTTTTCCATAATTAAAACCTCCAACCTATTTATCTTTAATTATATTATAACACATTTACACAAAAAGTAAACGCTATTTTCAAAAAAAATAAAATAACTTTAGTTCGTTTAGAGCCATAAATTAACCCTTTTTTCAGATTATTATTCTAAAAAAAGGGTTAATTATATATTCTTTGGAAAACATATTAGCTGTTTTCATCTGTTACAGTAATAGTACGAGTTCGTTTGTGCTCCTTACCATCAATATTTATTTTATAAATAATATCATAAGTTCCAGGGGTAGTATTGTCTACTTGGCCTTCTATAATAAGTTCATCAAGATATGATTTTCCTGCTTTACGGGCAATAACGCCAGTTGGACTTATATCTATTGATTCTCCTATTTTAATAGAAGTATTTTCAGGAACAATAAAATAAAATGTTCTTTCAAGACGACGTTCAAGACGTTTTCTATATTTTTCTTCATCTTCGGCGCTCATTCTATCACGAAGTTTTTCATCCACTAAAGGCATAAGCTCAACCTCAGTATCGGCAATACAAATTCTACTATTAACAAGGGTGAATGTTTGAGTTCTACCGGGACCGCAGTATGATTGACAACCTATAATGAACTCAGCATTAGGAGCTTTTTTCTTAAGCTTAGGAATCAAAGTTTTAAGGTTAACTCCTAGGCAGGCATCACACACTCTAAACGTTACTTTGTCTTCAGTAACTACATCTTTATCATTTCTAGCCATTATATTTCCTTTCATCAATTTATTATTGCATTAAGATAAAAACAATTATATCACATTCTATAAATAAATAAAATTTTAAAACACAAGATTTTAATAAGAACAGACCTATGTTGAATATAATTAAATAGCTTATTTAGACACAATTTTTCTTTTAAGAACAATATTTGTTATTAACAATAAGAAAAACACTATAAAAATATGAATGATTATTCTAGTAATCAAACTTATAAAAAATTCTTCAGGGACCATTTTTATTAAATTAGATTCATCAGGACTAAGTAACCATAGGTCATTTGAAAATAAGATAGTATGAAACTTAATCCAAAACGAATTGAAGTTATAAGCAATAATACCAGTAAGTATAGCAATTAACAAGATAAATATTGCTAAAGTTTTATTAAATGCTTTTGTGATATAAAGTAAAGTTTTATTTTTTTTAGTAATTATAATGATTATCGTAGTTATAATAAAGATTATCAAGCAAATAATCATCACCTTGAAACTAACATCATAAAGATTTTTAACATCAACCATGTGTAGTATATCTTTATTAGAAAACCAATTTTTATTTAATGAAGCATTACCTTTTAAATATGCTAGCAAATTTTCTGTGTTATTTATTAATTCAGAGTTGGTTGTATTTATAGAAGATGCTAAGTTCTCTTTCTCGTAGAAGTTTTTGTAAAAATCAAGATTAAAACAATTATAAAAAATGATTGCTAAAATGCTAAATATAAATAAAGCAAAGTTTTGGACAGTAATAATACTATATGTGAAAAAATGTTTCATAGTTAGACCTCCGCAATACATATTATAACATACCCACTAAATGTGTAAAAAGAAAAAATACAGTGGTGCATAACTTATTTTAGAGAATGCTGGTTTACGTATTTACAGTAAATAACAAAAAATAAGAGAAATAATAGGAATTTTTGAGTAAAAAGCATTTGATATTGCATTGAATTGTGTTAAAATATATACACAATTATTTATTTTGGGGGAAAACATGAATAAGTTTTTTAGAATCTATTTAGAGTTAAAAGAACAAATAGAAAATAAGAAATACAAAGCTAATAGTATTTTGCCAAGCGAAAATGAATTGGCAAGAAAATATAATGTTTCTAGGGAAACTATAAGAAAAGCGTTGTTATTACTTTTAGAAAATGGATATATCCATAAAATACAAGGGAAGGGCTCAATAGTTTTAGATGTTCATAGGTATAGATTACCAGTAACAGGTTTATTAAGTTTTAAAGAACGTCATCAACTTCAAGATTTAGAAGCCACAACAAAGGTACTTGTAAATGAAGAAATAGAGGCTCCGGATTTTTTAGTCAAGCTTGGTGTTGTTCAACCTGGGGAAAAGCTTACTTACTTGTTGCGCCAACGTATTGTCAATGGCGAGGCAGTAATTTTGGATAAAGATTATATTAGTAAGAATACTATTGGTAATCTTCCGACTAAACGTGTTGAAGAATCTTTATATGAATATTTAGAAAAAGATCTAGGAATTAAAATTTCTTATGGTAATAAAGATTTTAAAATTGAACCGGTAAGTGTTGAAGATCAGACATATATAGATTTGAATGGTCATCATCATATTGCAGTTTTAAGAAGTGATGTATATACTGAGGGAACAGACTTTTTACATTATAATGAGAGCCGTCATAGAGTAGATAACTTCTATTTTTCAGAGTTTGCACGTAGAGTGGTAAATAAAAATAATTAAATATTAGATGAAAGGATTTTAAGTAATTAGAAATTGCTTAAAATTTTTTTTTATTTTCTTACCCTAATATTTTCTGTAAATTAAAAAGGAAAACGCGAGTAATTGACGATGATAATATTAAAAAAATAATAAATTTTCAAAATAAAAAAGATGAAAAAAATTAAGAAAAATAATCATTGAAAAAAATAATAATAGAGTGTATAATTATTATTGAGTTATAAATTTCCGGGAAATATTTCGGAAATATTTTTTGTGGGAGAGTGAGAAAGATGAAAGTAATTTTCTTTTCATTAACAGGTAATTGTAAAAGATTTGTAGAGATGTGTAAGCTACCAGAAGAAGATGTTATTGATCTATGGGAAATCGATTATGAGGTTGATTTTGACTATATTTTAATAACTCCGACTATTGGTTTTGGAAAAGTTCCAGATGATGTTGAGAGATTCTTGATAGAAAATCATAAGCACCTTAGAGGAGTAGTTGGAAGTGGTAATAAAAATTGGGGAAATAGATTTGCAAAAGCTTCTGAAATAATAAGCGAACAATATAATGTCCCGTTATTAATGAAAATCGAATTACATGGGAATACAAAAGATTTAATAAACTTTAGAAAAATATATTTGGAGAGTATCAATAATGGAGAAATTTAATCATATAGAGCTTAATAATGAAGTAACTAAAAGAGGAGATAATGGCTTTTTCAAGTTAGAAAAAGACCAAGAAGCTATTGCAGAGTTTCTTCGTGAAGTTGACTATAGAACTGTAAAATTCAGTTCGGAAATGAAAAGATTAAGATATTTAGTAGAAGAAAACTTCTATTATAATATTTTTGATAAATATATAGAAGATGAAATAGTAGAATGTCTAGAGCTTGCTAAAAACTTTAAGTTTGAATTTAAGAGTTATATGGCAGCAAGTAAGTTTTACAAAGACTACGCACTAAAAACTAATGATAAAAAACAATATTTAGAAAACTTTAACCAACACGTATTTATCGTAGCTATGTACCTAGGTGATGGGAATACAGCATTAGCTAAAGAGCTTATGATTGCAATGCTTGAACAAAGATTACAACCAGCGACACCAACATTCCTAAACTCTGGAAGAAGTCGTCGTGGAGAATTAGTTTCTTGTTTCTTATTAGAAGTAGGGGACTCTCTAAATTCTATTAACTACATTGATTCTACAGCGAAACAACTTTCAAAAATTGGTGGTGGGGTTGCGATTAACTTATCAAAACTTCGTGCGCGTGGAGAAAGTATAAAAGGAATAAAAGGTGTGGCTAAAGGTGTTATCCCGGTAGCTAAATCACTTGAACAAGGTTTTGCTTATGCAGATCAACTAGGACAACGTCCTGGAGCAGGAGCGGTATATTTAAATATCTTCCACTATGATGTGTTGGAATTTTTAGACACGAAAAAAGTTAATGCCGATGAAGAATTACGTCTTCCAACTATTTCTACTGGTATTATCGTACCGTCATTATTCTTTGATTTAGCACGTGAGAACAAAGAGTTCTATATGTTTGGGCCACATTCTATCTATGAAGAGTATGGTTTAGTTTTAGATGATATTGATATCGCAGAACACTACGATGACTTCGTTGCTAATGAAAATATTATAAAACGTAAATTTGACGCGCGTGATATGCTTAACCTTATAGCACAAACACAGTTACAATCTGGATACCCATACTTGATGTTTAAAGATAATGCAAATAAAAACCATGCACTTCGTGAAATTGGACAAGTTAAGATGAGTAACTTATGCACTGAGATTTTTCAATTACAAGAGACATCAGTAATTAAAGATTATGGTGAGGGAGATATTATTAAACGTGATATTTCTTGTAACCTAGCTTCATTAAATATAGTAAATGTAATGGAAAGCAAAAAACTTAAAGAATCAATTTATTCAGGTATGGACGCTTTAACGTTTGTTAGTGATTCAACAAAAATTAAAAATGCCCCTGGTGTAGTAAAAGCAAACGAAGAGTTCCACTCTGTTGGACTTGGGGCGATGAACTTAAATGGTTACTTAGCGAAAAACTTAATCGCTTATGATAGTGAAGAAGCAAAAGACTTTGCTAATGTCTTCTTTATGATGATGAATTATTATACGATAGAACGTTCAATGCAAATTGCTAAAGAACGTAAAGAAACATTTAAAGATTTCGAAAAATCGGATTACTACAATGGAACATACTTCACTAAATATATTACAAATGATTATCTTCCAAAATCAGATAAAGTTAAAGAATTATTTGAAGGAATCTATATTCCGACAAAAGAAGATTGGCACAGTCTAAAAAATAGAGTAAAAGAAAATGGATTATACCATGCGTATAGAATGGCGATAGCTCCAACACAAAGTATATCATACGTTCAAAATTCAACATCAAGTGTCTTACCAATTGTTGATAAGATTGAGCGTAGAAGCTATGGGAATGCAGAAACATTCTATCCAATGCCGTACCTTAGTCCAAAAACACAATGGTACTACAAATCAGCATTTACAATGGATCAAATGAAACTTATTGACCTAATGGCAGTAATCCAAGAACATATTGACCAAGGTATTTCTGTAATTTTATATGTAAATTCTGATATTACAACAAGAGAGTTAGCTAGATATTATATTTATGCGCACCATAAAGGGTTGAAATCACTATACTACACAAGAAACAAACTTCTTTCAGTTGAAGAATGTACATCATGTTCGATATAGAAAAGAGAGGAATTATTATTAATTATGAAAGCAGTAAACTGGAATAAACAAGACGACCTAACATTTATGTATTGGCGTCAAAATATTGCTCAATTTTGGGTAGATACAGAGTTCAAAGTATCAAAAGATATTAAAAGCTGGAATGAAGATTTAAACGATAAAGAAAGAGATGCTTATAAAAAAGTTCTTGCAGGTCTAACGGGATTAGATACGCAACAAGGTGATAAAGGTATGCCTCTAGTATCTCTTCATACAGAAGATATGAGAAAACAAGCTGTTTATAGCTTTATGGGAATGATGGAGCAGATGCATGCGAAAAGTTACTCTACTATCTTTACGTCACTTATCCCTAGTAAAGAAACAGATTATTTATTAGATGAGTGGGTTCCAAATAATGAAGAACTTCAATATAAGGCTCAACTTATCGAAAGTTATTATCTAAAATTATTTAAACCAGAAGTGCCGACTTATGATTTATATATGGCACGTGTTGCTTCTGTTTTCCTTGAAAGTTATATTTTCTACAGTGGATTTTTCTACCCATTATATCTAGCTGGACAAGGGAAACTTACAACATCTGGAGAAATTATCCGTAAGATATTATTAGATGAAACTATTCATGGAAGTTTTACAGGTTTTGATGCACAAGAGATTTTCAAAACTTTAACACCGGAAGAACAAGAAAAAGCTAATAAAGAAATGTACACATTATTACTTGATTTATATGAAAATGAGCTTAAATATACAAAAGATATTTACGGAGAAATTGGATTATTCGAAGAGGTTAAAGATTATGTTGAATACAATGCTAACCGCGCTTTAGCAAACTTAGGGTATCCTGGATACTTCGAAGATAAAGAAATCAACCCAATTATCGAAAATGCAATGAATACATCTACTAAAAACCACGACTTCTTTAGTGTTAAAGGAGACGGATATGTAGTTAGTATGAACGTTGAGTCAATCGAAGACGAAGATTTTATTTTTGAATAATTAGGTCGTACTTATGAAAATATTATTAGTAAGACATGGAGAGACCGATTTTAATAAAAATAAACTTATTCAAGGTCATAGTGATATTGTTTTAAACGAAACAGGAAAAGAGCAGGCTATAAATGCTGGGCGAAAAATCACCGACTTTGATATTGATGCAGTCTTTAGTAGTCCGTTAAAAAGAGCACTGGAGACAGCGCGACTTATGCTTGATAATTCTAACAATAGCCAAAATGGAAGGCTAGATTTAGTAACTGATTCAAGGTTAATTGAAAAGTATTTCGGAGATTTTGAAGGTTCAACATTCGATGAATATTTCAAAGCGCTAGATACAGGTTCAAACTTGGAAACAATTGAACAAGAAGAAAATGTCTATAAGAGAGCACATTCTTTCTTTTTAGATAAGTATGAAAATTACAATAATAAAACGATACTTGTAGTCTGTCATGGAGCTTTGATACGTATTTTTCTACGAGAATTAGGTTTATATCCTGAAACAAGAGAGCTTATAAAAAACACAGCGTTGAATATTTTACGATTTGATGGAAATAATTTTATATTAGAAAAGTTTAATATCTAAAATTGATATAAATAAAAAGTTCTAAACAATATATTATTCTGTAATATATTGCATTAGAGCTTTTTTTCTGTAATAGTACGGATAAAGCACACTATATTAACTAATTTTTGTTTTTTGTTGCGACTACCTTTATAATATGATAGAATAGAAGGGAGCTTGTAGCAATTTTTTTTAGCCTTTTCATTGATAATAGTTATCTTTATCAATTAAATTTTTGTTGTTATCAGGGATATAAAGGGTTGCTAAATAGTCTTTTCAAATAATTTATAAGAGGTGAAAACATGAAAAAGAATAACATATTGCTCATGATATTTGCTGGAGTTATTATTACATCGATGCCACAGTCTATTTCTAATCATAATATAGCACTTGCTCAAAAAACAAATCTAGAATCTTCAGCTGCAGCTGGCTCAGAAACATTATCGGATAATAATGTTGAAAAAGTAGAAACGGGCGAAGTAGACGTAAAAAATCTTAAAAACGGAAAATATTCTGTACCTGTGAATTTGACGAATTTTTACACAGGGGGACCTTCTATGGCTAATGCCGCAGTTTCAGAAAGTGCAACGTTAACTGTAAAAGATGGAAAGTATACAGTTAGTTTAAATTTTAAACCTATTACATTAAACAATCTTACCGGATATTTGGGTAATCTTAAGTATTATTATGGAGATAAAACAGGAGGGAAGCATCAAAATCCTTTAGATGATATTCGTGATGATGAATTTAAAGAGACGACAATAAAGGAATATTATTCTGCAGATAAAAAGGATGAATTTTTTGAAACATACAAGAAAAAATATCCAAATCGCACAGCTTATCCAAAAACTATTGAGTATCAAGTAGATAAAGGGAAAATTGATAACAATAAGAAATTGACTACATATGGACAAGTTTTTGTACCTGTTATGGAATTTCTTGGCTCAGGTACACAAAACGTCACTCTTACATACGATTTTAATAATCTTAAAACTATACAGTTAGATGAGAAACCTAGTGTACCAAATACTGAAAAAAGTAAATATGTAGAAATAAAGGTTAAAGATGATACAGTAACAACACCTAAAGTACGTAAAAATGTTGATACTATTGGACAATTAGTTACAAAAGATAATGAACAATACTTGTTGTTAAGATATTATAGTAAAGTTGGGGAAGGTCGAGATAATGATGGACTGCAAAATATAAAATATGCTTTCTCTGAAAATGCAAGCCCGAGTGACAGAAAAACCCCTGAAACAAAAGTCCTAGAAACAGTTGTTGCCAAAGGAGAAAATGATACTGTTTATGAAATTTCTGAGGCTAAAATACCTGTAACAGGAAAAAACCAAGTGATTGTTTTTGGGGATTTCCAGTATCCAGCAAAAATGGCAACGCAATATGGAACAATTACTTGGAGTGATAAAGAAAACATTGTTCAAAAAGATACAACAGTTGACGCTCCAAACTTAGTAGCTATTAAACCAGTTTTACGAGGGGTTACTGTCAAGAAAGCAGGAGATAAAAAACAACCGCTTGATTTTTCTAAAAATGGAATTTCTTATTCACCATATAATGGTATCAATGGTGATAAATTTAAGTTAGCTGATAATTATTTCTTTAATATAGATGTTGCTTTTGAAAGAAAAAATCTTATTAATACACAAACACGTCATATTAAATACACTCTTGATGGAAGTGAACCGACGTTTTCTTCTAAAGATGCTACAATAAGATTCGCTAATGCAGATCCGTATAAACCAGAATTTTATTATAGTTTAACGATAAATCCATTTTCTGACGAATCAAAAGTACCCGCTGAAGGTGGGGAACTAACTCTTAAAGTGAAAAGTTTTAATGCGGATGGTAGTATTTCTAGTGAAACCAAAGCATATAAGCTTCCTTTTGATAAGATGACTTTAGATAACGTTAATTCTAAGATTACAATATCAGAGAAAGAGTATAATGCAACACTTTCATCTAACAAAAAATTCTTATTAGATGATAATGTTAGTATGAAAACTTCTAATATTGATGAAGAAAGCTTAAATAAAATATTAGAAAGTCAAATTAAGGAGCTGGGGCTTTCTAATGCCAAAACATTTAAACTGAATATTACAAAAAAAGATGGTTCTAAGTTTGCTCCTGTTGACAAAGAAGGATGGAATATCTCAGAAAACCCAATATTTAAGTTGAAATTATCTAATTTTTCAGCCGATAAAAATACACATACATATATTTATGAAAATGGTCGTTTGAGATTAATACCATCTAACACAAGTAATTCTGGTTATGAATTTAATGTTAATAGTGATGAGGCTTACTTTGTTATAGCGGAAAAAAATACTGAAACACTTACAAAAGAAAAAATAGATGAACTAAAAAATAAAGTTAATGAAGTGAAAAAAGTCATTTCAGAAACTTCAGATATTTCTGTTGCGAAATCGAATTTAGAAGCAGAGCTAGTGAAGATTGAAAAAACACTTAAACGACCAAAACCAAACTTAAATACGATTATTATGCATCTGGAGGTTTTAGATACTAATCTTAAAGCTATAAAATCGAATAAGGCAGCTGATCTAAAATATCTACAAGATAATGCTAAATCACTTATCGGCATTGTAAACTCTGATGTTTTACATTCTTTATTGACATCAAAAAAACTTGCGAAGCTAGAAGATTTGAAAAATAAAGTAAATTCTTCTTACAATGATGGTGAACAACTAGCTAAGAATATAAAAGAATTGCAAAATGAACTTAATAACCTTGAATACAAATATCCTACACAAGATGTAGAATTTTCGGTGAAAAAATTCTATAATCCAGAAGATACATCTATGGCGAATAATGTATTTGTTAATAAAGCAAAACTTATCTATACACCAAATAAAACATACTTAGATATTGATTTAAAAACTATGCTTTTTGGGAAAATACATGCACACTTACTTGATTTAGATGTATTTAAAGATGAAATTGATAAAGAAAAATTACCTTATCATGTGGTAAATAAATATGACGATATTAGTTCGTTAACTGGGGAAATAACAAACTTTAAGAAAAAACTATTAGTAGAGTTGGAAAAAGATGTTAAAAATACTTATAATATCCGAGTTGCTAATGATGGTATGGGATCAGCTAGGCCAGAAGCTAAATTAGTTATTTCAACAAAAATAGAACGTCCAGAAGTTCCTAGTGATGAAGAAGATGCACATCAACGTGAAAAATTAGAGAAATTAAATAAATTGAAAGAAATAGCTAAAACAGAGGTTACTAATAAACAGGGTATTTCTGTGCAAGAAAAAGCAAGATTGATAGATATAATAGAAAAAGCAACTTCAAAAGATGAACTTTCTACAAAACTGAATAATAAGGATGTTACAGTATCGCTTGATAATTCAGTTACTAAAGCTAAAGACGTTGTAGTGAAAAGTTCAGGTGCAGATATTGTTGATAAAGTAAAAAAACTTGTTGTAAGTAAGGTATCACCGCAAGCAACAATCGCTAATACTTTTGATATTCATCTTGTTGATAAAAATAATAATGTAATTGCAAAAAATGGGGATACACGAGCAGTTACTTTAGATGTTGAGAAAAGTGATAATGAAAAAGTAGAAGTTTACTATGTTAATAATAATGCTCTAGAATTTATACCGAGCGCTTATAAAGATGGGAAATTAACATTCTTTACAAATCACTTTAGTACATTTACTATTGTAAAATCTAAAATTAATAACAACAATAACAACAATAACAACAATAATAACAATAATAACAATAATAACAATAATAAACCTAACAACGGTGGAAATAATAATTTTGATAATAACAAAAACAATAATTTAAATCAAAATAATAATAATTCAAAAAATAATTTTGGTATATTGCCTAAAACAGGGCTTACATCAGGGGCTTTAGGTTTAATAGTTGGAGTATTAGTGTTGTTAGGAGCACTGTTGATTGCTAGACGTAGAAACTAAAAATCAATAATGTTTATAATATAATAAATAAGAGATACTTTATAAATTACAAGTATCTCTTATTATTTTTTTAGTAATGAAAATAAATATTTTATGCTATTATCTATGTTTGATAATAATTATAAATATAAAAGGATTAAGCTTTATTTTTAAAAATGAATATTTTATAATATGAAATATAGTCAATTACAGAAGGAGAGATTATTATGCGTATAATTTTAGCGCGACATGGAGAAACGGATTATAATAAAAATAGAAAAGTACAAGGGCATAGTGATATACCACTAAATGAAGAAGGAATAAAACAAGGGAAAGAAGCGGGAAAGAAAATAACAGATTACAATATAGATGTAGCCTATAGCAGTACTTTGGGGCGTGCTTTTGATACGGCTAGATATATGTTGGATAATTCTAATAATGAGATAAACAAAGTGTTAGATGTTATAAAGGATGAGCGTTTAATAGAAAAATCATATGGAGATTATGAAGGAATATCGTTTGCTGAATATGCAGCAGGATTACAAAACGGAGAAACGAGAGGCATGGAACTAGACGTAGATGCTGCAGATAGAGTAGAAAAATTTTTTAAAGAAAAATACAAAGAGCATCCTGATAAAACTATATTAGCTGTATGTCATGGTGGATTAATTCGTTCATTCTTGACAGAAAAAGGGATAAAAAAAGTAGGTCATGGTGTGATTATAAATACATCAGTTAGTGTTCTTGATTATAATGGAGAAATTTTTGAATTAAAAGAGTTTAATATTTAGTAAAGATAACTATAGAGCAGGTACAGTTAAAAATATTTTATATATTTTGAAGTTAACAGGATTAGGATACTTTAAATATTATATATTCAAATAAAAAATGATATATATATTATTTTTCTATAAATTAACTAACAGTTATTAGATAATATAGGTAACTATTAGCTTAAGAACGATAGTATTACTGAGTAGCAGAGTTCGATTTATAGTACATTTAACTTATCATTTTACAATACTAAATATAATTGATATACTTTTATTATAAAAAAGATAAATTATATAATATTTTTGAGGAAAATTATTATTTTGAAGTATAAAATAATTGTGAAATAGATAATTATTTTATTTAATAAGTGGAGTATAATTAATATTAAATATTTATTTTTAAATTAGCTACTATATAAAAATTAAGGAGAAAGTCGAAATAATATGTCAAAAAAATTTAAAAAACTAAAATTTTCTATAAGAAAATTATCTATAGGCACGCTATCTTTATCAGTAGGATTGTCGTTAGTTCAACCGACAATTTTAAATCAAAATATTGTTATTGCATCTAGTGCTAATGCAGAAACAGGATTACAAGGGACTGTTAGCACGGAACAAGAATTGAAAGATAAGATAAATAACAACGCACAAGATATTGTATTAAGTAAAAATATAGATATTACATCAACGATAAATATTCCAAAGAGTTTTACTGGAAAAATTCATGGGAATGGATTTACTTTGAAGTTAGTGACTCAAAATATAAATATGTTTTCAATCAATGGCAGTACTATGATGTTTGATAGTATTGTATTGGATGGTAACGATATAGGAAGACCACTTAATATTTCAGGGGATGCTGATGTCATTCTAAAGAAATCAACTATTCAAAAAGGAAACACAGGAAATAGCAGTCATGGAGGCGGAGTATTTGTAAGAGATTCTAAATTAAAACTAGATAATACTGCAATTCAAGATTCTAAAGCTGTAAAAAACCAGACACAGATAAAGATGTTCGTCCTAATGGAGGGGCAATCTATGCTTATAATGCAGAAGTTACATTAGAAAATAAATCTGAAATTTTAAATAATACTTTAAATGATGGACATGGTAATGGTGGAGGTATTCACGCTACTAAGAACTCCATGGTGAAAATATCAGATTCTATTTTTTCTGGGAACCATACGTTTGCTATTAAAGATGAAGCGAATGAAGGAGGAGCTGTTTTTGTTGATAACGGGACTAAATTAGAAGTTTCTAATTCCACTTTTAATATAGCTAAATCATTTAACACAGGTGGAGCAGTTGCTATGCGCCATGCAACAGGAGAAATCAATAACACTAAATTTAATATAGATAATTTAGGAGATTCCTATGGTATAAGCGGAGGCGGAATTGTAAGTAGCGATAGTAATCTTAAAGTAAATTCATCAACATTCACAGCAACAAACTCAAAACTGACATTTGCTGGTGGCTTTATAGATATAGTTGGATCTGGGGACTTCACGTTAACTAATTCTACATTAAAGGGAGCAGGCTCTTGGTGGAATGGTCCATCAATAGCTACTTATGGAGGGGCTATTGCCTTCGAAACAAATAGTACAGCAACAGCTACTATAGAAAATACCACTATTAAAGATGTAACTGTAGATGAAAACGGCGGAGCTATTACGTTAGCTACTAGAAATGGAGAACAAGCTTCAGTAAACTTAATACTTCGTAATACAAATATTGTTAACACTAGAACGAAATTTTCTTGGAAAGATACTCGTGGTGGTGGTATATATGTAGGTAAAGGAAATACATTGAGAGTCGATGGCGGATCTATTACGAATGGATTCTCTGTAAGAGGTGGAGGAATTTACAATGATGGAACTGTAGAACTAGGTGGAGTAGAGACAGCTATGACAGCTAATACAGCTTATAAATATGGTGGAGGAATTTATAATAATGGAAGTCTGTTAGTAGATACAGCCAACTTTGAAAATAATTCTAAAGTAAGTGATGGTACTGCTGAGATAGAAGAAAATGCAGGAAAAACAACAGAGTACGCGGGTGCAAGTATCTATGCTAAAAAAGATGTAACAATTACACCTAATGCAAAATTTGATGAAAAAGATATCAGGATTCTTGACCAAGAGTCGTCTCTAGTATTAAGAGGAGCATTAACCCAAAAACTTAATGTTTCTATCAGTGAAAAACCTGGCGGGCAAAATAACGAAACTCCAAAACGTCAAGTAGGGTACTTAGTAGCTAAAGGAGATGGAGCATATACACCGACAAAAGAAGATGCTAAATTCATACACTATTTTACTAAAGATACAGTAGGTATAAGTGATTATGCAGATCATGATTCATTAGCGAAATGGGATTATGTGCTTAACCCAGAAAACAATACAGTAGTATTAGGACAAAGAGTAAAAGTTGTTTATGATGCGAATGCAGATAACTCTAAATTTGAAGATGGAAATAAAACTATTGAAGACGTACTAACTGTTTACAAACCAGACTTTGCACCGCAAGAAACTACTAAAGTACCAACTAGAGATGGTTACAGATTCAACGGATGGTATAATACTAGTGATAATCAAAATGATAAGTTCACATTATCAAAAGCTTCATTTGGAATAACAGGAAATGAAATAACAACTCCAATAGCTAAAGAGAGTGTAACTGCTTATGCAGCTTGGGAAAAAGAACAAAAAGTAACATATGAATTCAAGAGTGTAACAGAAGGAAAAGATTTGCCACAAGCTGTAAAAGATTTATTACCAACAGATGATGCTAAATACAAAAAAGGTGATCAAGTAACAGCCAAACAACCAACAAAAACAGAAGTAGAAGATTCAGTTCAAGATGGTAAGTGGGTATTCAAAGGATATGAACCAGTAGGGCCAGTGACAGTGGGAACTGAAGACGTTAAGTTTGTAGGTAAATGGGAGTTCATAGCTGATGAGCACAACGTATCGTATGAATTCGTAAGTGGAACAGCAGGAAAAGAATTACCACAAGCCGTAAAAGATTTATTACCAACAGATGCAAATAAATACAAAAAAGATCAACAAGTAACAGCAACTCAACCAGCACAAACAGAGGTTGAAGTAGCGGCAGAAGATGGTAAATGGGTATTCAAAGGATACGAGCCAGCAAGCCCAGTAACAGTAGGAACTGAAGATGTTAAATTTGTAGGTAAATGGGAATTTGTAGCTAAAGAACATAATACTACATATAAATTTGAAAGTGTGACAGCAGGAAAAGAATTACCACAAGAGGTAAAAGACCTATTACCAACAGATGCAGCTAAATATGTAAAAGGTGCACAAGTAACAGCAAAACAACCAGCGCAAGCAGAAGTAACAGTAGCAGATGGAAAATGGATATTCAAAGGATACGAACCAGCAGGACCAGTAACAGTAGCAGATAAAGATGTAGAGTTCGTAGGTAAATGGGAATACAAAGCAAATCTAGTAGCTAGATACACAGTAGATTATGCATTTGCAAGCTCAACAGCAGGAAAACAATTACCTGGAGAAGTATTAGCATTAATTCCAAATGATGCTAAAGAATATGTAAACGGTGAGGAAGTTGTTGCTAAAGATCCATCTAAAACTTCAGTAGATGTTGCAGATGGAACATGGACATTTGATGGATACCAACAAAATAAATATACAGTAAACAATTCAAATATAACATTTATAGGAACATGGACATTCAAAACGAAACAAACACCACCAGCAACTAAATATAAAGCAACATATGAATTTACAAGTACTGACGCAACAAAAGCACTACCAGCAGAAGTATTAGCGTTATTACCAACAGACGCTGATGAATATGAAAATGGTGCAGTAGTAAATGCTAAACAACCAGCACAAGCGGAAGTAACAGTAACAGATGGTAAATGGACATTTAATGGTTATGCAGCGAATACACAAACAGTAAATGGAAGTGATGTTAAATTCAGCGGAACATGGACATTTACAGCTAATGCAACACCACCAGCAAATAAATACAAAGCAACATATGAGTTCAAGAGTGCTGATGCAACAAAAGTATTACCAGCAGAAGTATTGGCATTATTACCAACAGATGCTAATGAGTATGTAGATAATGATGTAGTGACAGCAACTCAACCAGCGCAAACAGAAGTAGCAGTGGCAGATGGTAAATGGATATTTAATGGTTATGATGTTGCATCGAAAACAGTAAATGGAGCAGGTGTTAAATTCACTGGAACATGGACATTTATTGAAAATAAATACAAAGTGACATACAGATTTGAAAGTGAAACTTCAGGCAAAGTCTTACCAAATGAAGTAATGAGCTTATTACCAACGGATAATAATGAATATGTAGCCAACGATGTAGTAACAGCTAAACAACCAACACAAAGAGAGGTAACAGTAGCAGGTGGTAAATGGAAGTTCAAAGGTTATGCAGCAAGTTCACAAACAGTAAACGGAAGTAATATAGAGTTTATAGGAAAATGGGAGTTTGAAACAAATAAATATAAAGCTACATATGAGTTTTACAGTGGAACAGAAGGAAGAATATTACCAAAAGAAATATTAAATATGTTACCTAATGATAATGCTAAGTATGTAGATGGAGATGAAGTAATAGCTAAAGAACCGGTAGCGAAAGTTGTGGAAACTTCAGAAGGAAGATGGACATTTGTAGGTTATGATAAAGATAAAGTGGTTATAAGCGGAGGAGATGTTAATTTCAAAGGTAAATGGATATTCAAATCAACAAAACCAACACCGTCAACACCCCCAATACCAACGCCACCATCAACAAAATCAACACCAACAATAAAATTAACCCAACAAACAAAAAATCTACCAAATACAGGGGGAGTAGCGACAAATTCGGTATTAACAGGAATAGCATTAGCAGGAATAGCGTTAGCAATGCGTCGCCGAAAAAATAAATAAAAGTTGTAAAATTTTGTAATTTAATTAATACGGAAGAAGAGGGTTAAAACAACCCTCTTCTTATATATAAATTATAAGATACTTTATTTGATTGTATAATAAGGTTAGTATACGAATTGTAATAATGAAACTGTTTGAAGTATTTATTGTTGTTGAAATATTTATATTTTACTTAATACAATATCTTGTGTGTATATTTTATAATTCTTGTTCAGTGATTATACTTCTTTGTGAATTTGTTTATATTATTACTAGGTTTCATAACAATATATTTTGATTTAAAATTGCTGATTGAAGTAACCCCAAACTTACTGATTAATATACTGTAAAAGCAAATAATTTTCTTTTGAAAAATCCTATTTTTCAAAAATCATTTAGCATTTTTATTTGACTTCCTTCTTGTATTAGGGTAGATAACTTAAAAAAATAACGGAATTTAAACCTTAGAATTAAGGCCTATTAACAATAACAATTTTTTAATAAAATAAATATTCTTAATTTATAATTTAGAGAAGAAAAATTTTCGAAAAGTGTATTAGTTTTTTGGAAAAAGTTATGTTTAAGATACAGTATAATACAGATAAATATTTATGTAATAAAAGCTTATAATTAAAGTTTTTTGAAGGATTTGTTTTAAGTGTACTGCAAACTTTATTTTTTATAAATTATTTTACATAGTCTTTTTTTAAAAAATTTTAATGTTTATAACTATATAAATGCAAAAATTATTAAATAAATTATTTGATTTTAATAGAATTGCAAAGTATAATTAAGGGTGTTAGAATGACAATTTTACATAATCATATAAAAATGAAAGGATAACTTAATGAAAAAATTTAATATTGATAAAACAAAAAAAGAAGTATTTTCTATAAGAAAATTAAATGTAGGGGTGGTAACTCTTGCTATTATGAGTTTTTCAGTTTTTGGTTCGACCATTTCGTCACATGAAACACAGGCATCAGATAATAAAGTAGCATCACAAGGGCCTACAAATAGTCAGGATAAAGTAGAAGCAACACAAGAATCGAGTAAAAATTCTATTAATGAGAATATAGAATCTGTTACACAAGCTACAAATGATAAAAAAGAACCTGCTGTTACTAATACACAAGGTGTAGAAAATAATCTAGAACCTAAAAAAAGATCTAAAAGAGCATTAGTAGATAACTCTGTTATTGCTGATTTCAATGCTACTGTTACTTTAAGAAACGAAACTACCCCAATGAACGCTGGGGAAACAAAGAATTTACCAGCTCAAGAAGTATCATTTGAAAAAATTGATATGACATTTAAAATAAAACAAGATGGCACTCTAAAAGAAGGGGATACTATCCGTATACCAGTAACTCTAACAAACAATGCGTATGGAGGATATTATGCTAACTTAGCTTCAGGGACTCCAGAACCTATCCAAGGAGTAGGAACAATTAAGTTTGATTCTTCAAACCCAAATAATTTAGCATATGTTATAACATTAAACTCTGAATTTGCTGGTATTCCAGCCAATACAGAAAAAACAGTTACCGTTACACAAAGAGCTGCTAATGGATCTAAATTCACAGCTAAATCAAGTAAAAAAGATATAATATTAGATATAAATGGAAAAGTATTTACTTTTAAACCGGTAGCCAGGGAATTTCCAAAAGCTGAAGCTATCTTTTCTGTTTATAATTCAGCTTCAACAGATCGTGCAAACTCAATAAAAATAGGTACTTCAGTTGGGGCTGCAAATTACTATAATAATATGCTGTCAAGCAACGGTCAAAATCCAGGAAATAATACTAAGATTCCTGATGGAGATATAATTTCTATACATCATGTTAAACCTGCGGCAGGTTCTACTATTATAGGAATTAAACCTGATAACAAAAGATATACATCTACCCTAGCTATTAGTGAAGATGGAAAGTATCTTGTTAACAAAGATACACCAACATCTATAACAATTGACTCTGATCCAGATAATAAAGTAATAGAAATGCCAGCAAACTCAAGTAATGAAGATATCCTTAAAGCATTACAAAAAGCTGGTAAAAACTCTTCAGTAGTTATTAACAATGGAGATGGGACATATACTTTAGGTATAAATCTAGGAAAAATGAAAGGTGAAGGAATCACTACTTATCATGATCTTAGACCAACAGATGATTATGCAGAGTTCGGTGATACTTATCAAGAAATCGATAGAACGCCAGAAGTAAATAAACAAGTTAGTAAAATTTTAAAAGATATGAGTGTTATTCAAGGGACAGGTCATTCGACACGCATAATATTCGCAGATTCATCTATTAATAATTCAATAGAAGGATCTAAGAGCTATAGTTACAGCGTAGATGGTAATGGAGTTGGTACTCAATTAAAAACAGAAGATATTAAAGCGACAACAACTCCTTCGAACGCACGTGCAGTTGGACAAACAAAAATAACTGTACGTTATGTAGATACTGAAGGTAAAGAAATCGAAACACAAGATTATAAATATGGATATCCTGCAGGATTAGCTACTACACCGAAATCTCCAAATTACGATGTGAAGCCTAAGGATATAGATAACTATACTCTTGTAACAGAACCTACAACAGTTCCTGGAGTAGCTGGGACTCAACTGACTACAAATAAATCTATAGAGTTTAAAGGTGACGATCAAAATGTTTATTATGTTTATAAATTAAAAGAAGGTACTGCTAAAGTTAAATATATTGATGATACAACTAACCAAGTATTAGAAGTTAAGGATGATTTAAAAGGTAAGTATAATACAAAATCTACATACACAATAGATGATACTGTGAAAAAATATACAGATAAAAATTATGAGTTTGTATCTAGTACTTATCCAACGGATGGAGTGACTTTTGGAAAAGACGAGCAAGTGTTCGAAGTTCATTTAAAACACAAAACAGAAGTAACACAAGAAAGTAAAAAAGTAAAACACACAATAAACTATGTGTACAAAGATAATAACCCAGCAGAGCCAGCATTTCCAACAGTAGAAAGAGAACTAGAGTTTACAAGAGAAAACACAAAAGACCTGGTAACAAATGTTGTGACAAATGGACAATGGACACCAGCAAACGGAACAAGCTTTGGAGAAGTAGTATCACCGACAAAACCAGGATATACAGCAGACAAAGCAAAAGTAGAAGCAGTGAACAATGTAACTGGAGATACTGCAGATATAGTAGAGACAGTAGTATATAGTCCAGAAACACAAAAACTGACATACACAGTAATCGATGACACAACAAACACAACGCTAGAAGACAAAAAAGGCCTAGCAAGCGGAGACTCAAATTCTGATGTTAAACCAGAAACAAAAGCAACATATGATCAAATCGTAGCTGGATATGAAGCAAAAGGTTATGAAGTAGTAACAAAAGAAGACTTACCAGAGAAATTCGATACAGATACTACAGTAGACCAAAATGTAACAATTCATTTAAAACACAAAACAGAAGCAGTCAAAGAAGAGAAAAAAGTAAGTTTAACTGTGCGTTATCACGGAGCTGGTGACAAAACACCACCAAATCATGTGGAAGAAGCAGTATGGACTCGTACGGTTACTAAAGATAAAGTAACAGGTGAAATTATAGATAATGGTACTTGGGTTTCAGATAAATCTAAGTACGCAGAGGTTACATCTCCTGTAATTGAAGGATATACAGCCGATATTTTAGTTGTAGCAGCAGAAACAGTAACTCAAGATAATATTGTTAAAGATGTTAATTATACTGCTAAACCTCAAAAACCAAGTAATCCAGAAACACCAGGAAATCCAGATCCAAAAACACCTGAAAATCCATCTGGTAACAAAGATAAGCAAAAAGCTTTACCAGCCACAGGTTTAAATAATACTAATAATATGACAGTATTAGGATTATTATCTCTTATTGCGGCATTTGGAATAAGAAGCAGTAGAAAAAAAGACTAATAAGTTATAAATAGTTTGATTTATAAAAATATAGTGGTGTATATAATAAATCGGTGATATGAGAAAATATCGGCTCTGTGTCAAATACGGGGCATGAGAAAATAACGCCATAAAATGCTAAGCAGCTTCAAGCTGCTTGGCATTTTTACTATACTTACCAACTCTTTCATTATTCTTATACTTAGAAACAAATAACCTAGACATAATCAAAATTCGTAACCTAAAATTATCAAAACTATTATAACCATAAGAAACTCTTTTAACTAACTTAATCTTATTATTAAAACCCTCTAACGGATCATTAGAATACTCATACTTAACACTATTAATCATATATTCTCTATATCTTTTCATCGTCTTAATTGCTTTAGCTATACCTCTAGGTAAGCTAGTTGTATCCATATCCATTAGTTCCTTTAAACTTACTTCATCTCTTTCTTTTACTGCTTTTCTTACTTCTTGTGTTATCTCATAACTAGCTCTAAACGACTTATCTAATGACAATATATAATTTAATACATCTCGTCTAGTTACTAATTTACCAAAACTCCTGTTGTAAAAATACTTTTCATAATCAATCTTATCCTCATCAGCTAATACTAATCTCCAAAAGTTCTTTAGCATGGTGTAATTTCTACCTTCTTTTCCATATCCTTATATTATTCCTGAACCTATTTGTAGTTACTCCATCAGGTGTAGCTGGATATTCTCCTCTTTCATACAGTTCAACACATTTTATTTTAAATTCATGACTATAACGCATAATAATACCCCTTCCACTGGTTTGTCCAGTAAAAGGGGTACATATCAAAATGGAAGGAAAGAAAATAAGAATAATAGTAGGTAATAGTGCTTATAAAGAAAATGGTGGTTTTGGGTATTCAGCACTTATGGTTAAGGATTTGAAAGACAAAGACTTAAAAAAAATATATGAAGGAATTCAAGAAATAGCATTTATCCCAAATTTGAACTCAACAGAGGAATATTCATATTTAGAAGTGCCCGCATTTAGAAGGGGATGCTTCTTATTACTGGGAAATAATTTAGAAATATTAAATAATTCACCAGAAGAAATAGTAAAGGAATTTATGGCCAATAATATATATTTTATGAATGCTTCTGAAAATAATGTATCAAAATTAATAGAAAATATTAAAGGAGTTAATGAAAAAGAAGATTATGAAATATATATTTTATATACAGGAAATGAAGCAATAGAATTTTCAAAGAAATCACTCAAAATAATACAAAAGTATAAAATAATACATCCTGCAGCTAGAGGAAAAGTTATGGAAGTTATGCAAGAATGTTGGATAAACTTTAGTTATAAAGAAGAGAGATATAGTAAAAGTGAGGATATTTTAAAAAAATTTAGAATCTAAATAAAAAAAGATAGAAAAAAATAAAAGATTAACTTTTAAACAGTGGTGTATTAGAGAACTTGTTGAAAGTTATTGCAAAAAAGATAAATGAAGAGATTATATTGTGAAAAAATATAGAAAATATTTAATAAAAAAATCTTACCCATATTATGTCCAACCTTCTTACTATAATTATTTTAGTAAGGAGGTTTTTTACTATGAAAAATAATAATTTAAGAAAGCTAACCATAATTGAAAAAGTATTACTTAAGAATGATTATGAATTTTGTAAGAAGAAGTATAACTCAAAATGGTCTCGATTTAGAAATAAAATTCATATTTTGTTTACAGGTAGAAGACTAACTGTTTTAGAGAGAATTAATTATTCTCTAACTGCTAGCTTTTTCACTGATATAGGTATTAAAGCTAATTATCTCGATATCAGTGGCTCAATAAAACCCATATACAAATTTTTTGGTATAACAAAAATATATTATAAAGATATTATACATATTCATCTCAATGGAAAAACTTGTATAATTCAATATAAATAAAAGGGACAAGAAAAAAAGTGTAAATTCTTTTCATCATACGAAGTTTATAGATTATTGGTTAAAATTTTTTACTTATATAAACAAGAAGAGGTTAAAATTGCCTCTAGTAAATTTTTGTAATCTATGAGATAATATTGTTGTTAATTAATGAAATTATAAGAAAAATTTACTCTTAAGGAGGTTTTCATGAAAAAGGCAACAATAGCAAAAATTTCGGCAGTAGCAGTCTTTTTAATCGCCTGTGCTATTGGTTATTACTTCATGTTCGGTGAGGGTAGTGACAAAAAAGTTAAAGAAGAGTATCAAAAATATGTTGATATGATTAATATAAATCATAATTTTGATGTTGGAAGCAAAGGTCTGGATAAGATGACTACAGATACTGCTAATAAAGTAATTCCAACTATAAAATCAGATATAAAAGCAGCTAAAGAATTAAAAAATACATCTATTAGCCTAGAAGATAAAAAGGTTGATGATGCGAAAGAAAGTTTGGATAGAGCGGAAAAAATAGATACAGCAAAAACATTTGCTGATGCCGAGAAATGGCTACGTAGTGATATCGAGAATTATAAAAAAGCTGAAGATGAAATTAATAATTTAAAACAAGATTCTAATTTCAGTAAAAATGTTAATCAAATTTTAGAAAAATATAAATTTAACTATAATTCTTTAGAGCAGGCGCTAAAAGAACTTGGGAACAAGATTCAAGAAAAAGCTGAGGAGAAAGCTAAAAAAGAAAAAGAAGATGCTGAAAGAGCCGCAGAAGAAGCTAAAAAGAAAAAATCAGATGTTGAGTTAGGTGGACCTAATCCAGATCTATTAAATGATAGCAATTCATTACCAGCTAATATTCAAGGAATAGGTGGAGCTATTGATGAGGCAGGAATTATTAAGCTGAATAAAGAAATGGTCAACCGTTATCAAGGATATTTACTAAGAAAATATGATGGTAACTCTATAGAATGGGATTCTTCTGGAAAATCATTTAGACTTATAAAAGCAAATGGAAAATCAGTAAAATTCACAGCTCAGGCACAGCTTTATGCAAGAGTAAAAGATAGACTTGTAACAGCTGTTCGTGTGTCAAGCAGTGAAGGTTCAGAATTATTATATAGAACATAAAGAAAACCTCGAGAATTTTTTCTCGAGGTTATTTTTATACTTCTAATATTTCTATATTGGCTGGGGATTTATAAATTACATCTTTTCGTTCTATTAAAATAGTAACTTTTTTTGATAGTTCTTCACTGTCTTTTATTTTGTTAAGAAGTTCACGGCTTGGATTCATAGCGACTGGATTTCCAACTCTTCTAAGCATGTTATAATCTCCGTTTGTATCACCGTATGCGAAGGATTGCTCAAGGTCTATATTATATTTATTAACCAGTTCATCAATCATTTTATTTTTACTGTCTGAATCCCACATAGGAATTACTTCTCCGGTAAATTTATTGTTTTTCATTATATATGTACTACCTATAGCTAGGAAGGCGTGATGTTTATGCCCCATTGCTTCAACAAGAAAGTCAGGGCTTCCTGAAATAAAGATGATTAGATGACCTTCTTTTTTATGCTCTTCTATAACGCTTCGTGTATATTTGTAAACACGGTCTGCTTTTAGTTTTATCACTTGTTCAGTGGCAAAGTCGATATATTTTTTATCTAGTCCTGTTATGGCATCTACATAAGCTTTTGATACATCAAATAGATAGTTATCGTAGTCTTCAAAACGTTTATCCCAGTTAATATAAGTTTCTTTTACCCCGTTTATCCAGTAACGCTCGTCGACTGCTTCATATTTTATTAATTTTTTAAAATGTTCGGTCATTAACGAATCCCTATACAACGTACCATCTATATCGAAGAAAGCAGCTATTTTTTTATCGTTCATATTTTCATCTCCTTAATACAAAAGTTTGAAATATTTGAATTATTAATTTCATCACTATATATTTTATTTCAACTAATTTAATTATAGTTAAGGGAATGGTAAAGTTAATACCACTCCCTTAATATTTTATTTTAAAATTTTGATGCATCAACAGAGTCAATATATTTTTTCAATTCTGGGACAATGTGCGCAATTGTTCCACTTTCAAATGGATTTTCTAAATTTGCTTCTTTTACAAGTTCTGTAAATGGTTTAGTTCCACCAAGTCTACATAGGTGCAAGTATTCTTCCCATGCTTTTTCACGATTGTCGTTTGCTTTTTTCCAAAATTGGAAGGCACAAACTTGTGCAAGTGTATAATCGATGTAATAGAATGGCATACCAAATAAATGTCCTTGGCGATAGAAGAATAATCCTTCATCAAGTTCTGGGATATCTTCATAGTAACGAGACGGAAGATATTTTTTCTCAACTTCTAACCATTTTTTACGACGTTCTAGTGGAGTAAGTTCAGGATTTTCATAAACTATATGTTGGAATTCATCTACTGTTACACCATAAGGAAGAAACTTAAGAGAACCAGTAAGGTGATAGTATTTGAATTTTTCTGTGTCCTCTTTAAAGAATAAGTCCATCCAAGGCCAAGTTAAGTATTCCATACTCATAGAATGAATCTCACATGCTTCATATGTAGGCCAAACATAATCTGGCATATAGTTACGACTCTCATAAACTTGGAATGCGTGACCAGCTTCGTGAGTTAGTACCTCTGCATCATGTGGAGTACCATTGAAGTTTGCAAAAATAAATGGTGCTTTATAATCTGCAAGGAAAGTACAATATCCACCACCTGCTTTTCCAGGTTTAGTATCAAGGTCTAATAAATTGTTTTCAGTCATAAATGTAAAGAATTCATCAGTTTCTGATGATAATTCTTTATACATAGTTTTTGCCGCATTAACTAAGTAAGGGCGATCTCCTTTAGGAGTAGGGTTACCTAATTTGAAGTTTACACCTTCATCATGGAATGATAAACTTTCAAGCCCTAAACGTTTAGCTTGTTCTTTTTTGATTTTTTCTACTAATGGAACTACTTCTTCTAAAATCTGCTTTCTATAATTAGCAACATCTTTAGCATTGTAGTCAGTACGACGTAGTCGTAGGTAGGCTACTTCAACGAAGTTTTCAAAACCAAGTTTTTTAGCGATACGTGTACGAACTTTAATCATGCGATCATAAATACTATCATATTGCTCTAAGTTATCTTTGAAAAATTTGGCAACTGCTTTTGCTGCTGCATGGCGAATTTCACGATTAGCATCTTGTGTATATTTAGCCATTGCACTAAGATTATGTTCGCCATTATCAAACGGAATTTTTGCGCTTGATGTAAGTTTTGTATATTCTGATGAAAGTTTATTTTCTTCTTTTAAATCATCAATGATTTCATCACTAAATACTTTTAATGTAGTTTCAATAAGATTAAAGTAATGTTCACCAATTTCTTTTTTTAATTCATCTTTAAATTTAGAATTATACATTTCTTTATCAAATTTACTTTGTAGAGAAGCTAACTCAGGGGTAAATTCATCCCAAAATTCTCTTTCTCCTTCGTAGAATTTATCAGTTGTATCAATAGTAGCGCGAATTTCTACTAATGTAGACATAGTTTCCAGATGCTCGCGAAGTTTGTTATATTCGTTAAAAATTTCTAAAGTTTCTTTGGTACTATTTGCAGCCATAAGGCGAGTTACTAGATTAGATAATTGTGTTTTTGCATCATCTACATTAGGTCTAGTATATTGGTAATTTTCAAAAGTCATAATCAACCTCCTAAATTAATTTATTAATTATCAATAATAATATGATACCATGAAAGAAAAAAAATACAAAAATAGCTTTCAAAAAATTTAGAAATGAAGAAAGAGGAGTATGTCACTACATAGATATTTTAATTAAAATAAAAAGATACATACAATTAGAAGTTTGATTTAAGAACGATTTGAAATTTTTAATAATATTATTGGAATATGCCTTTTGACATTCATTGTTATTTATGAAATAATTGTACTATGATATAAAGAAGTATTTAGTATAGTAAAAAGAAATAAAGGAGAAAAATTTTGATTACAACAAAAGATATAATTATTGATCCACATGATACTTTGCGTGCAAGAGCTGAAGAAGTAAAAGCGCCTATTTCAGACGAGGATAAATCAACTTTAAGAGGTTTATTGGAGTATGTTATTGCATCTCAAGATGATGAGAAAGCGGAGAAATTAGGTTTGAAACCAGGAATAGGGCTGGCTGCTCCTCAAATCAATGTTTCTAAACGTATGATTGCTGTTCATATTCCAGATGATGAAAATCCAGAAAATACAGTATCTTATGCTTTGTACAATCCAAAAATCATCTCAAATTCAGTAGCTAAATGTTATTTAGCTAGTGGAGAAGGATGCCTATCGGTAGATAAAGAAATTCAAGGATATGTACCAAGATACTCAAGAATTAAAGTTGTTGGTTATAATGAGAATAATGAAAAAATAACTTTAACATTAACTGATTTGCCTTCAATTTGTTTCCAACATGAAATAGACCATTTAAATGGAATAATGTTTTATGATCACATTAACAAAGAAAATCCGTTTGATGTGCCAGCAGAGTATGAAAAATTATAATAAGATAAAAGAACGACATAAAGATAATGCTTTATGTCGTTCTGTTTAGTGTTAATTTTTTAATAATAGTTGTGTTTTTTAGGAAATAATGCTATACTAAAAATATACAATTCAAGGAAGGAGATTTCATTTATGAAAAGAATATTAAAGGCAATTTCTATCTTGCTACTTGCATTTTAGTAGGATGTTCAGGAGCTAAAGAAGAAACAAAAGTATTTACTAAACAAGAAAAGGGAGTAACTATGGAGTTAACATACTACTGCAAAGGTGATAAAGTAGTAAAACAAACCTCAAAAAATACTATTGTTTACGCTGATTTAGGTCTAACTAAAGAACAAGCAAAAAAAGCACTTGACCCAGTTGCTAAAAAATACCAAGGAATAGAAGGCTTAGAGGATAAGGTAGATTATCAAGATACTCAAGCGGTAGAAAACTTAACTATAGATTATACAAAAGCTAAGTTAAGTCAGTTAAAAGGTATACCTGGTATAACTTTAAGTGGTGAGGATGGCCAAGATATAAGTATGAAAAAATCAGAAGAAATACTTAAGCAAGAAGGTTTCACTGAGAAAAAATAAATAAATTATAAACCTCTCAATATATTGAGAGGTTTATTTTTATAATATCTCTTTTTGTTTTATATTATAATGGAGATAAGCATCGATAAAATCGATAATTTCTCCATCCATAACTTTATCTACGGTAGATACTTCATAGTTAGTTCTATGGTCTTTCACCATTGTATATGGAGTAAATACATAAGAGCGTATTTGTGAGCCCCAACCAATATCTTTTTGTTCACCACGGATAGATGCAAGCTCGCGTTCTTTTTCTTCTAATTCCAGTTGATGTAATTTTGATTTTAAGTTTTTCATCGCAAAGTCACGGTTTTTTATTTGGCTACGTTCTGCTTGAGATTGAACTACAATACCAGTAGGTAGGTGAGTAATACGGACAGCAGAGTCTGTTGTGTTGATGTGCTGACCTCCAGCTCCTTGTGCACGATAGGTATCTATCTTTAAATCTTCTATATTAATTTCAATATTTGCTTCTTCATCGGAGAATTCTGGAATAACATCGATTGAGGCGAATGATGTATGACGTTTTCCTGATGGATCGAAAGGAGAAATACGTACTACACGGTGAACTCCTTTTTCTCCTTTTAATAAACCATAGGCAAAATCACCTTCTATTTTTAATGTAGCAGATTTAACACCAGTAATATCTCCAGATTGATAGTTTAGATAACTGTATGTAAGTCCTTGTTTTGAGAAAAATCGTTCATACATACGAAGCATAATTTCTGCCCAGTCTGTAGCATCAGTTCCGCCAGCTCCTGCATGAATTTCTAAGATGGCAGTATTATTATCATATTCTTCGGCAAATAACAACCTAAAGCTAAAATCTTCTACCTGTTGTTTTAAGTTGCGAACAGTTTCTATAAGCTCCTGATAAATTTCTTCATCATCTTCATCACTTAAAAATTCTATCATTTCTTCGGAGTGATTTAGATAGTCAATCATGGCACTAAATTCGTCGAGTTCTTTTTTTATACTTTTTGATTCAGTAACTAATGAGCTAGCAGTCTCGCTATCATTCCAAAAATCAGCATCAAGCATCATATTTTCTATTTCAGCTACTCTTTGCTCTTTTTCTTCTATCTTTAATGAAGTTTTGAACTCTGATATTTGTTTATTTATTTCTTCCAATTCTTTTTTAAGTTCTATAAGTTCCAAATTTGTTTACCTCACTGTATTTCGTTTAATATTATACAAGAATTTCTCTGAATATACAAGAAAGCTGAGAATAAAAACCATTTTTACTTATATAATAAAAAGCGTTCAAAAAATTAGACTACTAATTCTAACTTTTCAAACGCTAATAAATTGTTATTTTTTCTCTACGCCACCAGCTTTTTTAATATTTTCTTCAACGTAACTTAATTTTCTTTCTTCATCTAAAGAAGAACCTTTAAGCTGTAGACGATCTTTATCTTTATCAAAATCTACTTTATCAAAATCTAAATCCCATGTAATTACTACTTTGTTATCTTTTTTTTCTACATTATACGTGAGACCTTTGATGTCTTTATTTTGTTCATCAATTGATTTTTTGATAGATTCAAAAGCAGAATCACTATCCATTCCAAGATTTTTAATATTAGATATAGTTTTTATCTTGTTTACAACATCTCCTTTATAAAAAATAGTTGTTTCATTTTCTTGATCATTTCCAAAAGTTGTAGTATATACTTTTGTTTTTTCACTAGAACATGCTGTAAGTAAGAATAGTGTTGCAAGTAATGGTGTAATTAATTTTAATATTTTTTTCATTTTTTCACCTCAATATAATTTGTATTATTTTTTCTCAATAGCGCCTTCTTTTTTAAGGTTATTTTCTACGTTACTTAACTTTCTTTCATTTTCAAGTGTAGCAGAAGCTGATAGATGGATTCTTCCTCTATATGTTTCAAAATCTAGTTTATTGTAGTCAGTTTCAGTAGTAAGAACAATTTTTCCATCTTTAATTTCAGCAGAGCGCGTATATCCATCGAAATTTGGTTTCTTTAAAAAAGATTTTTTGACTGTTTCTAGAGCACTATCTAGGTTTGAAACATTATTATTTAGAGTTGAAACAGTAATAACTTTATTTACCGTATCGCCCTTATAATAAATAGTAGATACATGTTCTTGATTATTACTTGTTTCTGTATAAACTTTTGTCTTTTCCTCGCTACCACAAGCTGTTAATAATAGTGCAACAGATAAAAGTAAGGTACAGAATTTAAATATTTTTTTCATTATAACACCTCTTATTCTATTGTATTAGTATCCATTATATCACACTAAAATAATAAGTAAAAATAATAAGTTAAAACATTAATTTACTTTTTAACTTTAATTTAATAATATAAATTAAAATTACAAGAACAGTTATTTCAAGGGTTTGTTGCATAAAAAACAAAAGTCAAAAAAAGTCAAAAAAACTTTTCGAAAATCTATTGACTTTTTTTGACTAAAATGATATATTAATAATGTGATTAGCACTTGAGTATATTGAGTGCTAAAATCACAAATGAAGATAGGTGATGAAAATGTTAATAGACAGACAAGTACTTATTCTTCAATCTATAGTAGAAAATTTTATAACTACTAATCAACCGGTAGGATCTAAGCAATTAGCCGAAAATATCCATTTCAGTTCAGCGACTATCAGAAACGATATGAGCAAACTTGAAAAAGAAGGGTTGATAAAGAAAACACATATTTCATCAGGGCGTGTTCCGTCGGAAAAAGGTTATCGTTATTATGTAGATTATATAAAAAAAGAATATGAGCTTACTAATAATGATAATGAAAAATTAAAGGAGCTTATAAGCGATGATTTTGTTTCAGAGGATAACTATTTAGAAAAAAATGCTATAATTTTATCTGATTTAACTGATTGCACGGCGGTAATACTTGCTCCGACAAAGACAGATAGGCGGATAAATAAAATAGAAGTTATACTCCTTAGTAGTAGAAGTATTCTTGTTATATTAATAACGAGTATAGGAGAGGTTTTCCAACAAAATTATAAACTGGATGCAGATTTTACTGAAAATGATATAGCAGAGGTAAATAAACTTCTTCAAAGTTATTTTTATGATGTTGATATGGCAACAGCCCATGTAATTATTCACGGAGAGCTAGAAAAATATTTGAAAACTCGAGTTAATAATTATGACATGATAGTTGTTGCATTAAACAGGTTACTTCAACATAAAATTAAGAAGACTGTAGCGTTGGGTGGTAAGTATAATTTATTAAAACAACCTGATATAGATAATGTAGAAAAATTAAAGGAAGTAGTATCGCTCTTAGAAGATGATAAAATAGTCGAGTTACTAGATAGTAGTATGGATGCTAATAGTTCAGATACTTGTATAAAAATAGGAAAGGAACTTGCATTAGATAATTTGGCAGATTTATCGCTGGTATCTAGTAAGTATAATACATCAAAAGGTCAAGGTGTTATCGCCGTATTCGGACCGAAGAGAATGGACTATTCAAAAATTATGACACTAATTGGTTGTGTCAGAGATAATTTAAATAATAATTTGAAATAATTTAGGAGGTAGAGATGACTACTGAAGAAAAAAATGAAAATCTACAAGAAGAAGTAGTTGAAGAGAGTGTTGAAAATGCTGAAGAGACTGCAGAAGTAGTAGAAGAAAAAACAGCAGAAGAACTGCTTCAAGAAAAAATAGAAAAATTAGAAGAAGAGGTAAAAGCTTCTGAAGATAAATATTTACGACTTTATGCGGAGTTTGAAAACTTTAAACGTCGTAAAAATCAAGAAATTGAAACGAATAATATTTATAAAAGTCAAAAAGTTATTACAGAAATTCTACCAAGTTTAGATAACTTGGAAAGAGCATTACAAGTAGACAGCGATAATGAAGAGGTAAAAGCTCTTCGTAAAGGTGTAGAAATGGTCTACGAAGGAATATTAAATGCTTTAAAAACTGAAGGTGTAGAAGTAGTAGAAACTGAAAATGTTCAGTTTGATCCAAATATTCATCACGCAGTAATGCAGGGTGAAGAAAGTGATAAGGAAAGTGGAGTGATTTTAGATACTTTCCAAAAAGGATATAAATTAAAAGATAGAGTAATTCGTCCAGCGATGGTGAAAGTAAATTCTTAATCCTTAGTTTTCCAAAACTCAAAGAGTGAAGGAAAAGTTAGGAGTAAGAATCGCACAGCTACACCAAGAACGAGAATCGAAGAGTCGAAGTGATTGGAAAGTAGCCACTGCGGGAGAAATTATTAGAAAAAATACAAAGTAGAAAAACAAAATTAGGAATTTTGTTAGAATAAAATTATTTTAACAAATAGACATGAATTTTTTGAATAAATTATAGAAAACGGAGGACAAAAATATGTCAAAAATTATTGGTATCGACTTAGGTACAACTTATAGTGCAGTAGCAGTTTTAGAAGGTGGGGAAGCTAAAATTATCCCTAACCCAGAAGGTAACAGAACAACTCCTTCTGTAGTAGCATTTAAAGGTGACGAAATTCAAGTAGGGGAAGTAGCTAAACGTCAAGCGATTACTAACCCAAATACAGTAATGTCAATCAAACGTCACATGGGTACAGATTATAAAGAAAATGTAAATGGTCGTGACTATTCTCCACAAGAAATTTCAGCTATGATTTTACAAAACTTAAAAGCAACAGCTGAAGCTTATCTTGGAGAAAAAGTAAGTAAAGCAGTAATTACAGTACCTGCATACTTCAACGATGCTCAACGTCAAGCAACAAAAGACGCTGGTAAAATCGCTGGATTAGAAGTAGAAAGAATTATCAATGAACCAACAGCAGCAGCGCTAGCTTATGGTTTAGAAAAAACTGATATCGATCAAAAAGTATTAGTATTTGACCTTGGTGGTGGTACATTCGACGTATCTATCCTTGAATTAGGAGATGGTGTATTTGAAGTATTAGCTACATCAGGAGATAACTTATTAGGTGGAGATGACTTTGACCAAGCTATTATCGATTACTTAGTAGCAGAATTCAAAAAAGAACAAGGTATCGATTTATCACAAGATAAAATGGCAATGCAACGTCTTAAAGATGCAGCAGAAAAAGCTAAAAAAGATTTATCTGGTGTAACATCAACTCAAATTTCTCTACCATTTATCTCTGCAGGAGCTAATGGGCCAGTTCACTTAGAAAATACTCTAACACGTGCTAAATTTGATGAATTAACTCGTAATTTAGTAGAAAAAACTTTAGTGCCAACTCGTCAAGCATTAAGCGATGCTGGGCTTAACCCAAGTGAAATCGATCAAGTAATATTAGTAGGTGGTTCAACTCGTATTCCAGCTGTTCAAGAAGCGATCAAAAAAGAAATGGGCAAAGAGCCTCATAAAGGAGTAAACCCAGATGAAGTAGTAGCTATGGGTGCTGCTATCCAAGGTGGAGTTATCATAGGGGATGTTAAAGACGTAGTATTATTAGACGTTACACCTTTATCATTAGGTATCGAAACTATGGGATCTGTAATGACAGTATTAATCCCAAGAAATACTACTATTCCAACATCTAAATCTCAAGTATTCTCAACAGCAGCAGATAACCAACCAGCTGTTGACATCCATGTGCTTCAAGGTGAAAGACCAATGGCATCTGATAACAAAACATTAGGAAGATTCCAACTTTCAGATATACCACCAGCACCACGTGGAGTACCTCAAATCGAAGTAACATTTGATATCGACAAAAATGGTATCGTTAATGTTACAGCAAAAGATTTAGGAACACAAAAACAACAAAAAATTACTATTGAATCTAGTAGCTCATTAAGTGATGAAGATATTGATAGAATGGTTAAAGAAGCAGAAGCTAATGCTGATGCTGATGCTAAACGTAAAGAAGAAGCTGATATTCGTAACGAAGCGGATCAACTTTCATTCCAAGCTGATAAAGCAGTAGAAGAAGCAGAAGGGAAAGTAGACCAAGCTTTAATCGATACAATCAAAACAAAAAATGAAGCTCTGAAAGAAGCTATTAAAAACAACAACTTAGAAGAAATCAAAGCAGCAAAAGATGATTTAAACAAAGCTGTTCAAGAAATGACAATGAAACTTTATGAACAAGCTAACGCTGCAGCAGGAGCTCAAGGTGCAGATGCAGGAGCAACTTCATCAAAACAAGATGATGATACAATCGATGCAGATTTCACTGAGAAAAGATAATAGAATATAAAGTAAAAGAGGGGAGCTGGACTTAGGTTCGCTCCCTCATTTGAAATTATAGGAGAGGTAATAATGGCTAAAAGAGATTATTATGAAGTGCTTGGTCTTAGTAAAGGAGCAAGTGCAGCAGAAATAAAAAAAGCATATCGTAAGCTATCAAAACAGTATCATCCGGATATAAATAAAGAGGAAGGTGCTGAAGAAAAATTCAAAGAAATCACAGAAGCATATGAAGTTCTAAGTGATGACAATAAAAAAGCTCAATATGATCAATTCGGCCATGCTGCTTTCGGTAATGGAGGTCAAGGAGGCTTCGGCGGAGCAGGAGGCTTTGGTGGGGGATTCCAAGGATTCTCTGGTGGATTTGATGATTTGGGAGATATCTTCTCAAGTTTCTTTGGAGGAGGCGGTGGACGTCGTAATCCTAATGCACCTCGTCAAGGGGAAGATTTACTTCATAGAATGCATATTAGTTTTGAAGAATCTGTCTTTGGTACGAAAAAAACTATTAAACTTCGTAAAGATGTTGAGTGTGATCATTGTCACGGAACAGGAGCAAAAGATAGTTCATCTGTTACTACTTGTCAAAGATGTCACGGAACTGGACAAGAAGCTGTTATTCAAGACACACCATTTGGAAGAATGCAAAGTCAAAGAACATGTTCGGAATGTCAAGGACGTGGTAAAATTATAAAAGACAAATGTGCTCATTGCTTCGGTAAAGGATATAATAACCGTGAAGTAGAGTATGAAGTAGAGATTCCAGCAGGTATCAGTTCTGGTCAACGTGTTCGCCTTCAAGGTAAAGGTGGAGCAGGAGAAAATGGGGGGCCAGCAGGAGATTTATTTATCGAAGTAAGTGTGCCTGAGGATTCATATTTCCACAGAGAAGATGATGATATCTATACAAAATTAACATTATCACCAGCGCAAGCTGCTCTAGGAACAAAAATAGACGTTCGTACTTTAACAGGAGAGATTGAACTAACTGTTCCAGCAGGAACACAACACGGAAGAAAATTCCGCTTAGCAGGAAAAGGTGTAAAAAATGTTATGGGTTATGGTCAGGGTGATCATTACATCGTAGTATCAATCGAAATTCCTAAAAATCTTTCAACACGTGAAAGAGAATTATATATGGAACTAGCAAAATTGAAAAATGAAAAAGTAAGTGAAGATGAGAGCTTTTTAGATAAAGTAAGCAGAAAAGCTAAAGATTTATTTGACTAAAATAATAAACCTTAAGTAGAGTAAAACTAACCTTTAGAGTTTAGATTATATAGATTTTTGAAGGTAGTTTAAAATACTTGAGGTTTTTTTATTTTTATTAAATTCATTTGAATTTTTTGAAAATCCCTAGTAAAATAGTATATGAAAAGCATAGTGGATTAAATTTATTGAAAAGGAGAATAAAATGTTTATTAGTGAATTTAAAACAGATCAAGAAGTTAGTATGTTCTTCTTATTAGATAATGTGGTAAGAGGTATTGCGACTAGCGGGAAACCTTATTTAACATTATATTTAAAAGATAAGACAGGAAGTATTGATGGGAAAATTTGGGAAGTAAAGGACGAAGACACTGAAAATTTAAAACCAGGGAATATGGTTTTTATAGATGGAACGGTGTTAGATTATCGTGGAAAGTTACAACTTAAGATAAAAAATTATCGTATGGCTACAGAAAATGATGAAATAGATATCCAAGATTATATTCAAACTGCACCTATTCCTAAAGAAGTTATGATAAGTGAACTTAATCAGTTTTTAAAGGAAATAGGCAATCAAAAGCTAAAAGCTGTCACGATAGAACTTTTAAATAAATATAAAAAACAGTTTGTTAGTTATCCAGCGGCGAAATCTATGCATCATGATTTTTATTCAGGCCTTATTTATCACACTACAACGATGTTGAAAGTAGCTAAGGCGTTGTTAGAGATTTATCCATCATTAAATAAAGATTTATTATACAGTGGGATAATTCTTCATGATTTAGGTAAAACTATTGAGTTAAGCGGACCTATCGGGACGTCATATACATTAGAAGGAGAATTGCTAGGTCATATAGTTATTATGAGTGACGAAGTAGCAAAAACTGCTGATAAGCTTGGTATAGATGGGGAAGAAATTATTTTACTACGTCATATTATTTTGGCGCACCATGGTAAGTATGAATTTGGTTCTCCAAAGTTACCGATGATAAAAGAAGCGGAGATTATCAATTTTATCGATAATATAGATGCTCGTATGATGATGTTTGAAAAAAATCTGACTAACGTTGAACCCGGAACATTTAGTGATAAATTATTTGGTTTAGAAGGGCGTCATTTCTATGTGCCGACTTTTGATAAAGAAGAATAATTAATGAAGGGGGAATTCATTATGGATAATAAAAAAAAGTATATATTAGGTTTTGTTTCGATAGTTATTGTGGCAGCTGTTTGTGTGTTTGGAATTACTAAATATGAAGGAATGAAAAAAACTCCAACGCCAAATACTCCAAATAATAGTGAAAATGTAGAGGGTACAGATGGGAAAAAATCAGAAGAAGAAACAGCAAAGTTTATTGAAAGATTATCAACTATAACCGATATTGATGACTTTAATTCAGAATTAAAACTTTCACAACCAATTGTTGATATTTTAAAAAAATTTGGACCAACTGTACATTACACGGTAGATAAAAGCGAAGGTTATGACAGAGTCTTATTCCGTATAGGAGGATACTTAAACGATAATAAAATAAATAGTATCAATGAGTTTATTGGTTCTTACAAGGTTGATGGAGGAAAATTAAAACCAACAGGGGATAATTTGATTGAACTAGGTGCCAAATTTAATGATAATGACAAATTAAAATGGAAAGAAATTATTTTTGATAATAAAGATCACGATGAAAAAGCTGCTGGAGAAATCGTCCGTAAGTATTTTCATATCAATTTGGGCGGTGGTATGGATAATATGATAGGTGTTTTTGCATATGCCTCTGATTTTTCTAGACATGTTAAAAATTCAAGATGGTTAAATATTGTGCCAATATCATTAGCAGAAATTACAGATATGTATAATACTGCATCTAAAGATACATATAATTCTGAAGAAGTACATAAAAGAGTATCATTACTTAAAGATGCAAAATATAAGGAAATTGATGATAGTTACAAAGGGAATGAAGACAAATATAATAATAGTATCGCTAATGGAGAATTGATTTATTTCAAAAAAGATAAGATGTATCTTGCAGTATTTGGTGGAATTGGAGGATACAATCCAACATCGCCTAGTACACCAGATAGATGGACTATAGAAGGAGATAGAATCATTATTCCTTTAATAAATAATTCAAAAAATGGGGCAATAGACGGACAAATAGTTCTTCGTTTGAATAATAAAAAATATGAAGGTGGACAAAGCCGTTCTAAATACTATATTGAAAGTAGAACTCAATAAAAAAGTTTATATACTATGTAGAAAGTTTTAGTAAATAATATGTTAAAAGTAAATGATAAAATTGCCTTAGTAGTTTGTTCTAATGGCAAAAAAATAGAAGACAGAGTACGATTAGAAAAGCTAGAAGTAGTATTAAAAGAAATGAGCTTAGTTCCTGTTTTTGGTAGTTATATTTATGAGGACAAATTCAAAAGAAGTGCATCAGCTAAGTGGCGAGCAAATGAACTTATGAAATCTTATGAAGATGATAGTATAAAAGCTATTTTCGATATTTCTGGTGGGGATCTCGCTAATGAGGTGCTTGATTATTTGGATTATGATATTATTCGTAAGAAGAATAAGCCATTTTTCGGTTATAGTGATTTAACGACTGTTCTTAACGCTATAACGACAAAAACTCGGCAGGCAACATATTTGTATCAAATTATGAATATACTTGATAATGTAGAAAGACGTGCTGATTTTAAAGGAACATTATTGCATAATAAAAGTAATTTGGTAGATATTTCTTGGCACTTTCTTCAAGGAGAAAGTATTGAGGGAATTGTAGTTGGTGGAAATATTAGGTGTTTTTTAAAACTTGCTGGGACAGAATATTTTCCAAATGTAGATAACAAAGTTTTGTTTTTAGAAGGAATGAGCACTGCGATTGAGGGGCTAATTACTCATTTAGCACAGTTAAAGCAAATAGGAGTTTTTAACAAAATATCAGGATTATTATTAGGAACATTTACCAAAATAGAACAGAATTTTCACAGCGAAGATATTTATGAGATATTAAAAGATTTTATTCCTGAAAATATCCCTATTGCAAAAACTGTCGAAGTAAGCCATAGTAAAGACTCTAAAATGCTTGTTATTGGGCAAAAAATAAAACTATAAAATAAAAAGCTTTCAAAGGAAGGAAAACTTCTCTTTGAAAGCTTTAATTTTATAGAGTTTTTAATAACAGATTTTTTGCAAAAAATCTTAAAGTTTATACCATTTAGAAATGGCTTGAGTACCGTTAGTGTTACGAACTTCTTCTTCAAGTTCATTATAAACTTCATAAGCAGTTTCTAAACCTGGTAATTTGATATTCATTTTTTCACATTCTTCTAGAGCAAGGCGCATATCTTTTATAAAGTGATGAATAAAGAATCCCGGTTTGAAATCACCTTTTAGAATACGTGGGCCATAAGAAGTCATAGAAAAACTTCCACCTGAACCAGTAGAAACAATGTTGAAGAAATCATCTAAATTAAGTCCTACTTCTTTTGCAAATTTGAAGCTTTCAGCTACTGAAATCATTGTAGTAGCAATAGCGATTTGGTTTGCAAGTTTTGTATATTGCCCTTTACCAGCTTCACCAAAATATGTGATGTTTTTCCCGAAGTTTTTCACTAGAGGTAGAACAGTTTCTTCGAAAACTTTTTTGTCACCACCTGCCATAATAGACAACGTTCCATTTTTTGCGCCAATATCACCACCGGTAACAGGTAAGTCTAATGTAGTGGCGCCAATTTTTGCGAATTCTTCGCTTATTTTTTTTGCTAATGTAGGAGAAGATGTAGTCATATCTACAAAGACTTGTCCTTCTTTTGCAGTTTTTATTAGGCCATTTTCTCCAAGATATACTTCTTCAACGTCTTTAGGATAACCTACCATAGAGAAGATAACATCAGCGTTAAGTGGAGCATCTTTTACTTCTTTTAGTAAAGTAGCACCACGTTTAACTAGACCGTCAGTTTTAGACACAGTTCTGTTGTAAACAAACAGTTCATGACCAGCATCTAACAAATGTCCTGCCATGCTTTCTCCCATAACACCAATACCAATCCATGCAATTTTCATAATTCGCGCCTCCGTTTATAAATTACTGTTTATTTTATTATACCATAAGCTCTGTAAGCGTTCTACTGAAATATAATAAGAAATAAAATAAGTGATGTATCAAACGCAAACTATATAAAACGATATAACTTATGATATAATATTTGAGACAGAGAAAATTTTTAGGAGGCAGTAGTGGATAAAAGTAAACTAAAAGAATTTTTCTTATGCACAAGACCGCATAGTTATCCAGCATCAGTAGCACCGGTTCTAGTTGGAACGACATTTGCTTTAGGTTATAATGTGCAATTTTCGTATTTGAAATTTATTTTATTTTTAGTAGCATGTTTGTTAATACAAGCTGCAACAAATTTGTTTAATGAGTATTATGATTATAAAAAAGGTCTGGACAAAATAGATTCTGAAGGGATTTCCGGCTCGATAGTTAAAGGACATTTAAGCAGTAGAGAAGTTATGCAAGGGGCGATATTGTTGTATTTCTTGGCTTTTGTTTTAGGAATTGTTTTAACTATGCTAACTAGTTATTATATTTTAATAATTGGGCTTATTTGTATGCTGGCTGGCTACTTTTATACTGGTGGTAGTTATCCGATAGCTTATTCGCCATTTGGTGAGATTGTTTCAGGATTTTTTATGGGTACGGTTATAATTGCTTTATCGTTTTATTTCCAGACGGAATATATTAATCTCGATATAATAATTGTCTCACTGCCACTATTTCTAATGATAGGAGCGATACTTCTAGCAAACAATATTAGAGATTTGGAAAATGACAAAGTTTCTGGAAGAAGAACATATGCAATATTAGTAGGTAGGGAGTACGCTATTAAATCATTAGCTATAGGTATAAGCGTTATGTATATATTAAATATTATTTTTTCCTTTACTAAGTTAGGTAGTTTATTTAATTTATTAGTGTTGCTTACTATTCCGTTAGCTATTAAAATAATCAAAGGTTTTAGAAAAAATACTGACAAAAAAACGATGGCACCATTTATGGTTCTTACGGCCAAATTGACTATTTTTGTAGGATTTATTATGGCACTTGCTAATATTTTAAAATTTATAGTGTATTAAAAAAATAACAAATAATGTCAACATTTTTTGTTGACATCTTAGAATAAAAGATATATAATAAATAATGTGTTTATGAGGTGATATTTAATGAAATGGTTAAGATCTTCGTTATTCAAAAATAATAGCGATACTTTTGTTTTTGAAGAAAAAATAAATGTTAAAGTAGAACACTATGATAACTCTCTAAAAGATATTAGAGATGTTGTTGTGAGTGGAGTATTAACTCGAGGTGGCCAAGATAAAATATATGTCAGCTTAAAGATTAATGGTACTTTTGAGATGATTTCTGGGAAAACACTTAAAGATGTAGTTATCCCATTTGAAATCGAAGAAAAAGAAGAATACATTGATAAATCTCTTTTTGCAGATGAAGATGCATTCGCTGTTAGTCTTATGGACATGTATATTGACTTAGCACCTTTAGTAAATGAGCTTATAATTTTGAATATACCAATTACATCGTCATTAGATGATGAAGAGGCAGAACTTGTTTCTGGAAAAGATTGGGAACTCCTTTCTGAAGAGTCTTTAACTAGTGTTAAAGAAGAAACAAAAGAGTCACCATTCGCAGCTCTTAATGGTTTATTCAAAGAATAGTAAGAATTATTTAAAATAATTGGAGGAAATTAACTATGGCAGTTCCTTTTAGAAGAACATCAAAAACAGCTAAAAGAAAAAGAAGAACTCACAAAAAACTATCTGCACCATCAATCACTATCGATGCAGCAACTGGTAACTACGTAATGGGTCACCGCGTTGATAGAAAAACTGGTATGTATAAAGGTAGACAAGTTCTAGACGTTAAATAATTTAAATATTACCAAAACCTGAGATGAAAGTCTTGGGTTTTTTATTTTGGGTGTATAATAATTAGTGTGGAAAGATAAAAACCACGCTAATTATTTTTTTATTTTAATAAGAAAGTAATTAGAAACAAATAATTGTACATTTAATTATTGAAAAAAGCCTAATCAATAAAAGATTAGACTTTTAAATAAAGATTATCTGATTATTAAAATAAAATGTTTATCAGTTTAGCGATTGGATAAAAATTGATTTTAAGTTTAATAAAGAGATAACTTATGTACTCTGGTATGAATACATATTATTAATATAACATTAGTAATAAGGAAAAGCAAGTAATCCTATATCAATCTTGCAGACGGAGAAGACGCTAGTTCTATAGTTTTAATTATTTGAATAGGTAGTATGACTTTAAAGTGCGTTAATCGGTCGAACGGTAGTTTATAATTAAGCGATAAAGTAATTCGCCGTGATGTTAAACTAGCGACAAAAATTACTCGCAAAGATGTTATAAAATATCAAATATGTATTAATAAAAAAAACTCTTTTCTTTTTATCACTAATAAAATTAAGAATATTTTTTAAAATCCCTAAAATTAAAATTTTAGGCATTTTTTATTTGTGGTTAAAATAATGAAAAGAGAAATAATTTTAAAAATCAAGTTAGAAAAAATAAAATAAAATGAATAATAAAGGAGATTAAAAAATAATGAGATTTAATAAAATTGTGGTTGATGTAGAAAAAATGTTAGGTAATTTAAAATTTACGAAATCACGTTCAAAAGATAGATACGGATTTCCAGGTCAAAAGGAGTATATAGTTACTTTATATTCTGATAAAGTAGGGGAAACTTTTGACGTTGTTTTCTTAAAAGAAGTTAATTTTGAACCTGATACACCAGTAGAATTAGTTGGAGAAGTAACATTAAAAGTATCAGCAGTAGAATTAAAACAAGGTGAATTAGAAAGAATCGACCTTTTACATAAAATTTCTGCTGAGGATATTAAACGTAAAGGTTCAGCAGTAGTTGGAAATGATAAAAAGTAATTAATTTAAAATAAGAGGTTATATAGTTAAAATAACAATATAGCTTCTTATTTAATAAATTATTATTAGTTGGTAAAAATATAAAACTGCCGAAAAGTAGCTTGCGAGTAAGTACGTGAGTACGGGCGATAAGCCCGCACGCAACAAGGACGAAACAAGCAAAAGCTACTAGGCAGGCGTGCCTTTGGCACGCTTAACCCCCAACTAACTAATAAGGGGGGTTAAAATAAAAAAAGTATAAATGGTGAATGATTGAAACGTTGATATAAAGAGATTTTTACTTTAAAAGGATTATACTTTATGAAAAATTATATTACAATTTCTGAATGTGATGATTTTTGTAGTTTTATAAATTATAAAATTTCAAAAATCGGACTTAGAAAATTAATTGATAGGTCTAATCTATCAACTAAGAAAGAAAATAATATAATTTTTGTTGATAGATTAGAGTTTGTAGAATTAATACTAAAAAAAAGATATGAAAAAACTAAAAAAACAGTAAAATCTAAAGTAGTAGATGTAGCTGATAAAGTGAATGATAATCTTTTTATAGGTTTAGACTGGTTTCAATGTACATTTTATGCAATGAGAAAAAGTTATTTTGAAAAAAGAGACGTTATTAATATGTTTTCTACATTATTAAGAATAAATAAAAGTGATGTAGTATATTCTGAAAAACGATTTTATAATTATAAGTTTTGTTTAGAATATAAAGGAATTAATTTATTTTTTGGTGATGAAAGTTATAATCATTGTAATTTACAAATAACTGGTGAGGGTTGCAGACTTTTAGATGAATTATTATTTGAAAAGGAAGAAGATTATTTTGATTTCTTTGATACAGTAATAGCTTATAAAGGTAAAATTACTCGTTTAGATATTGCGATTGATGATTTCTCTCCTTTATTTGAATTAGAAGAATTAGAAAAAAAAATAAGAGAGCATAACGAATTAATTTTAACAAAATTTCAAAGTTTTAATTTTATGCACGAAACAAAAAATGGAGTTTCAAAGGGAATGACTATTTATTGCGGAAGTAAGAAAAGTAATTTGTTTTTACGTTTTTATAAAAAAGGAATTCAATTACAACAAGAAAATGAAGAAATTGATTTAAACTTTAACAGGTTTGAAATAGTAATGAGAGATGATAAAGCAAATTCATTTTTTAAGCAGATTTCAAAGTCAAAACGATTAAAAGAAAAATCAGTATCGGTATTAAATAGTTATTTTTCAGTATTTGAAACAGAGGAAAAATTAAAATATTGGGATAAATGGGAACAGTTGATTCAAGGTTCAATGAAATTTAAGTTTGAAAATGTTAAGAAACAAAAAACTATAGAAAGAAAAAAATCATTTTTAATAACACAAGCCTCTACTTCTTTAGCGTTAGTTCTGCAAGCAGATCAAGAAGCTAAAGAAAAAGGATTGTTAAATAAAGATTATGACACGATAGGCGAAATAGTATCTTTCGCAAAAATTAATGAAAAGGAAAAGGAAAAGTTAATAGAAGATTACATAAACAAAAAACAAAAAGTTATAGAAAATTTATATTAAAAAAGCATTGGTACATTATATTAATGTTTTTTATTTTTGCAAAAATAAAAAAAAAGAAAAAGTGAGGACAACAATTATGAATAAAACAACAAAAATTATTTTAACAACAGTTATTGCAAGTGCAGTGTTAGGTGGAACAGGAGTAGTTAAGGCTTCTGATGATGAAGTAGTAAATAAACCAGTAGAAGATGTTCAACCACCAGTAGTTGATGATAAACCAGTAGTACCAGAACAACCAAAAGAAGAAGGTGAAAAACCTAAAGATGAGGTTAAACCAACAGAACCAACTACACCAGAACAACCGCCAGTAGTTGATGATAAACCAAAACCAGAGGAAAATAAGGATAAAGAAAAAGAAACTGAAAAACCAAAAGGTGATGATAAATCAAAACCAGAAGAAAAGAAACCAGAGGAAAATAAAGATAAAGAAAAGGATAATAAGCCTGAATTAAAACCAGAAGAAGAAAAGAAAGCTGAACAAAATAAAAAAGATATTCTTGAAAATAAAAAAGATAACACTAAAACATTAAATGAATTTAATAATGTAGTAGATGTTACTAAAAATAAAGAAGAATTGAAAGGTGTTATTGAAAATACAGAACGTTTAACACCAGAACAAAAACAAGTTTTAGGTCAAAAATTACAAAATGCTAAAACATCAGAGGAAATTAAAGAGGTAAAAGAACTTGCTAAAACAGGAGAAGCAACAACAATTTTATCAAGTCTTTTAGGTGCATTAGGATTAGCATTAGCAGGATTATTAAAAAAAGTTAGATAATAAAAAATTTTATAGAAAAAAGATAGGAGTTAGAAAAAAATATTATGAGTACGCAAAAATATACATTAAGAAAGAGCAAAAAATATAAAAATTTGGTATCAGTGGGATTAGGACTAGCAACAGTAGTAGCAATAGGAATGGCAACAGATAATGAAGCCTTTGCTAGTAATGAAGTAGCAAATAATTCTACAGTTGAGAGTATTAAACAAAATATTGAAAAAACTGAATCTAAAGTAGTAACTAAAGAAGAAGTATCTACAGCAAAATCAAATTTAGATAATGTAAAAGGTCAAGTAAAAGAACAATCAGGTATAGTAGATAGTATTAGTAAAGAATTATCAAAAGTAACAGAAGAAAAATCTGAATTGGAGAAACTTCCAAAAGAATCTACACCAGAAAATATCGAAAGAACAAATAAAGATATACAAAATAAAAATGAAGAAATAAAATCAGAAAATGAAAAATTATCAGTTTTAAAAACTCAAGAAGTGAAAAAACAACAAGAAAAACAAGAAGCATTATCGAAAGTAGAAGAAGCTAAAAAAATATTAGAACAATCTAAATTAAAAACAAAAGAAGCTGAATCAAAATTACAAAATGCTAAAGATATATTATCTGGAACTAATGCAGATAAAGTAATTAAAGCATTAGAAGAAGCTAATAAAAAATTAGCTTTATCAAAAGAAAATGTTGTAAATAAAGAAAAAGCATTAGAAGAAGCTAAAAAACTTGATAAAGAAAGACAAGATAAAATTGATAATTTAACTTCTGAAAAAGATAAATTAGAAAATCAAGTATCAGAACAAAAACAAGATTTATTAGTAAAAACAAAAGAAGCAGAAGTAACTCAAAAAGCATTAGAAGAAGCTAAAAAAGAGTTAGTTAAGGCTCAAAATGATGTAGATAGTATTAATAGTATTGTTTTAAGTCCTGAATATGTGCAGGCTTTAAAAACTTATATGGATTATAGTTTACCTGAATCTACAAGAGATAAAGCTAAAGAAGTATTAAAATCAGAAACTGAAAAATTATTGAAATTAAATACTTATAAGCAAAATAAAAATGATGATGATACATTGTTAGATGTAAATAATTTAACGGAAGAAGTAAGAAAAGAATTATCATTATTTGCTAGTGATTTAATTAATCAAATTAGAAAACAATTTGGTACTAAAAATACGGTTGTAACAAGTTCAGCTATAGATTTTGCTAAAAAAGTTGCTGATGAATATGTTAATAGTAATTTCGGTGTACATAAAGGACATAATGAAGCTGGTATATCAAAAGTAGCTAGTGAGTATGGTTTAAGTCAAGGTCAATTTTATGAAAATCTTTATGGATTATATTCAGAGAATAATCAAGTTACTAAAGGTTCTTTAAAAAGCATGATTTACAATGGTATTGTTAAGTTTATGTTAAATGGTACAGAATGGTTGCACGCTCAAAGTATTGCAGGTATTAATTATAATAATTCTCAAAAAGATTATTTAGGCGTTGATTTTTCTGTTTCACAAGGTACAGGAGTTCATTTTATAACTGTAAGTGAAGAAGAAGTTAAAAATTCAACTAAAAATAATTTTGATACAAAAGAAATACCTCAAACTCGTATAGCAGAACAATTAAGAGCAGTATTAGATATAGTAAAATCTGATTATGATATAAAAGATAATAATAATATTCAAAAACAACAAGCAAAAGAAAATACAAAAAGTGTATTAAGTGTTACTCAAAATACTTTGAAAGAAGTTGTAAATAATTTAGATAATGTATTAGCAACAAAAGAATTAACTCAACAAGCAGAAGTAAATTTAAAAGAATCACAACAAGAGTTAGAAAAAAATACTAAAATTCAGGAACAAGCACAATTAAATTATGATAATTTAAGTGCAGATATAAAAGTAAAACAACAGGCAGTAAAATTAGCAGAAGAAGAATTACAAGAAGTAAAAGGTCAAGAGTTATCAAAACAAGTTGTATATGATAATTTAACTTCTGATGTTAATAAAATAGATTTAGATTTAAAATCAAAACAACAAGAAATTAAAGACCAACAAAAAGCAATAAGTAATTTAAAAAATAAATTAGAGGAAACAAAAGTTTATCTGAACAAATTAAAAAATGCTCCTGTATTGTTAGAAGAAGTAACAAAACAACAAAAAGCATTAGAAGATAAATTATTAGTAGAAAAAAGAAAATTAGAACAATTAAAAGTTCAAGAAAAAGAGTTACAAGCTAAATATTCATTGTTATTGTCAGAATATAATAAACAACAAACATCATTAGAATTAGAAAAATTATCAAAAGAGTTGAAAACTAAAGGTAATTTAGAAAATGATAATGTTTTAAGTACAGGTACTCTTGCTAAAACAGGAATAACAACATCATCTAGTATTTTAGGTGTTTTATTGTTGATTTTAACATTTGGACTATATAGAAGAAATAGAATTTAGTATTTGTTTAGAACAAGGGTAAAATCTTCTCTTACCCTTTTTTTAAATTATTTATGAAAGTGATCAATTAAAAAAAGAAAGGATATAATATGATAAAAACAGAAGAAAAATACACATTAAGAAAGAGTAAAAAATATAAAAACTTGGTATCGGTAGGATTAGGACTAGCAACAGCAGTAGCAATAGGAATGGCAACAGATAATGAAGCCTATGCTAGTGATGTAGATAAAACAGATAATCCTGCAACAAATTCAGTCACTAAACAGCCTGAATCAACCCCAGAAGCAAATAATTCACAAGGTAAAGTGAATCAAAGTCAAGGTTCTGTAGAAGTAAATTTAAAATCTCCAGAATTAGAAAAATCAGTTGAGCAAGCTGTTAATGGTGGAGTAAAAGTAGAAAAATCAGAAGTAGTAGACAAAGGTACAGTAAAATCTACTGAAGAATTGTCAAAAGTAACAAAAGAAGTACAGGAAGAATATAAGAAACAAGTAGAAGAAATCAACAATAAAACTCAAACTTATGTTAAAGAGAAAGAAGAACATAAACAAGAGTCAGAAAAAATAATTTTAGAAAATAAAGAAAAAAAAGAAAAATATGAAAAAGATTTATCTGATTATAATAAAAAATTAGAGGAAGTTAAATCAGAAAATGAAAAAATAAAGTTAAGAAATGAAGAAAAACAAAATGAGTATCAAAAAAAATTATTAGAATATGAAAAACAGAAAGAAGAGCATAAGAGAAAATTAGAGGAATTAAAGAAAAATTCAACAAAAGATGGTTATTTATCTAATTCACAATTACAATCTTTAGTTTATCAAAATGAACCAGAAGCAAAATTAACAATAGATTCGGGAAATAATACTAAAATAACAAAAGAAGATAAAATTCCATTAACAAAAGTGTATTCTGCTTCAGGATATTATATTGAATATAATGATTATAAACCGATTTATTTAACATATACTAATTTAAAAAATTCAACTTATGGAAATACTAAAATTTCTAAAGTAGTTTATAAGATTCAAAGGAAAACTAAAGGTAAAAATAATATGTTGTTGTCTGTTTTTAATGACCCAACAACAGGGATAGGTTTTAATTCAAAAGACCCAAGACAAGAATTAGATGTAGAGGTTACATTTTATGATGAAAATGGTAATCAAATAAGATTTACAAAAGAAAATCCTGCTTTATTGGCTCTTTCAAGTATAACAACAAATGCAATGCCTGATGGTTCATTTTATAGAGAAGTAATTAAAGATTATAACTTTTCTTTTGTAAAAATAACGGGCTCATCTGTTACAGAGCAAGCTGATGGTATTTATTCAATCAAAGATAATAAATTTAAAGCTCAAGGTGCAAAATATGAGCATACAGAAACTGATTTTGAGGGAAGTCCTTTATATTGGTATTTAGGTGCGGCAGGAAGATTAGATAATGCTGATTCAATAAAAATGACGTTCTTTAGTGATGTAGCTACACATTCACAATTTTGGATGTCAATTAATTCTAGAGTGGCTTCACCAGTGGCAGTTTATAATCAACCACCTAAAGCACCAACTTTAGAAGAATTAAAAGAACAACCACCAAAACCAGAAGAACCAGTTTATAAAGAAGTACCAAAAGCACCAGAAGTGCCGACTGTTAAATATAATTATTATAAAGTAAATGTAGTACCTAGTATTGATAAACAAGTAAAAAACGTTGAAAATCAAGATATTAATAATAAGTATGTATCAAAATTAAGTACGGTTAAATGGGAATTAAGAACAAAAGAATTGCCAGCAGGAAGAAAACAAATTGATAAATATGTTATTACTGATAATCTTCCTAAAGGATATGTTTTAGATATAGAAAAAACAAAAGAAGAAAGTAAAGATTATGATTTAACTTATAATAAAGATACTCATACAGTTACTTTAACAGCAACGGCAAAATTATTAGAACAGTTGAATAAAGATTTAACAAAATCTATTTTAGCACCTATTCCAACGTTGGTAGGTACAGTAACAAATGATGGTGCGACATATAAAAATAATTTTAGTTTAACAATTAATAATGATTATGAAGTATATTCTAATATTGTTAAGGTAAGTACACCAGGTAAGCCTAATGACGAAGATAATCCTAATAACAATTTAATCAAACCTGAAAAACATAATTATAATAAAGATGGAGTCTTAATTGATGGAAAACAAGTTGAAAGAGGCTCAGTAAATTATTATAAATTGTTGTGGGATTTAGATCAATATAAAGGAATGAAAGCAACAAAAGAAGATATTAAAAAAGGATTTTATTATGTAGATGATTACCCAGAAGAAGCATTAGAATTATTAGAAAAAGGCGTAAAAATTGTAGATTCTAATAATAATGAGGTAAAAGGAATTACAGTAAAATCTTATGCAAGTTTAGAAAAATCACCAAAAGAAGTACAAGAAATGCTTAAAAAAGCAGGGATAACTCCTAAAGGTGCTTATCAATTATTTACAGTTGATAATCCAGAAGAATTTTTTGAAAAATATGTAGTAAAAGGTAATAGTATTTATATAACATCACCTATGAAAGTAAAAGAAGATTTTAATTCTAATGGTGGTAAATATGAAAATAAAGCATATCAAATTGATTTTGGTAATGGTTATGAAAGTGAGGTAGTAGTAAATAATGTACCTAAAAAAGAACAACCACCAAAACCAGAACAACCAAAAGAAAAAGAGAAGCCAAAAGAAAAAACATTACCTAAAACATCAGCAGTAAAAGAAAATTCACAAGGATATAATAATATATTAGGTTATATTTTAATGACTTTACTAACATTTGTATTAGGTTTCTTTGGAATAAAAAGAAAAGTGAAATAAAAATTAAATAGAAATAAAGATAGTTGGTTTAACTGACTATCTTTATTTTAGATATATTTAATTTGAGGAGTGATAAAAAGAAAAAGAAAACGGATAAATGGAAGTGAATAATTTGAGAAAAAAAAGACCTACATTAAATGATTTTGAGCAATTTATAAAAGAATTTAGAGAATATAAAAATAAATGTAATGAAAAACATAAATATGAAGAAAGCAGTAAATATTATTTAGGAATAGTCAATAATACAGTATCAATAGAAATAGAAAATAAACAAACAAATACATTTGTTTTATTAGGATATTTTAATAATTTGGGAGATTGTCAAAAAGCAAGAGAAAAATATCAAAAGAAAATATTAGAATTAAATGAATATGGGTATTGGGACTAGGAGTTGAAAAGAATGAACATATTAGAACACATAAGACAAATAAGTAAAAAGTTAAATTTAAAAAGTTCAGAAAAAGAATACAGATATTATATAGTAGTTCAAAATAATAAAGTAGAAATGATATTAGTAAAATCAAATAAAAATTTAGTTAGTGAGTTAGGATATTTTCATAATGAAGATGATTGTAAAATGGTAATAAATAAATATCAAAGAGAGTTATTAGAGTGTATAGGTTAGTAAATAAAATTATGATTTTTCAAAGTAATAGAAAGGTACAATTAATAATTTATTTTTTGATAATATTAAGTTTGGTTATAATATTTTATTATTTGAAAAAGAGTAATATAAATAATTTGGAACAATTTTTAAAATTTTTGAAAACTAGTAAAAAACCATGAGTTTGATAAATATTCATTAGAAAATGAAAGGGGTATGATAGAAGATGAACCAGGTAAATTTAATGGGAAGAGTTACAAAAGATTTAGAGTTGAATTTTACTTCTGCAGGTAAAGAGATGTTAAGATTTTCTTTAGCAGTAGAAGAAACAAAAGAAAAAACTAATTTTATAGATGTAGTTGTTTTTGGAAATAGTGCAAAGTATTTATTTAATTATTTAAAATCAAAAGGTAGAGTAGTAATAACAGGTATATTACAAAATAATAACTATGAGAAAAACGGAATAAAAATATATAGTTATAATGTAGTAGCTGATAAAGTAAAAATAATTGATTTTAAAGAAAAAGAACAAGAACAAATTGAAAATCCGTTTAAACAACGATATGCGGAAGATTATATAAGGTATGAATAATGGCAAGTTTAGAGAAGTTACAAAAGAAAATAGAAAAACAACAAGAAAAACAGCGAATAAAATTAGAAAAGCAAGCATTAAAGCAAGCTAAAAAGCAAGAGAAGATTTTAGCAAAACAAAGAAAAAAACAAAAACCTAATAAAATAATGTCTACAGCAAAAGACGTAGTAATAGGTGAAAATAAAGAGTATATAAAGCAAGAAGAATTTTCACGAAAATTAGAAGTAAATAAACGAAAAAATAAGTTTATAATTTTTACAGTTTGGTTTATAGTATTTTCTATATTATCTTCAAGTATTTTTCTTATAGCGACTAAGGGAATGGATAAAATAAAATTATCTAATAATATAAATGCTATAGAAAAAATTGAAAATCAGATACAAGGAATACCTATATATAATGCAAGAACAGATAATTTTGCTAAAAATTTTGCAACATTATATATAAATTATGATAGAGAAAAGCAACAGGAACGCAAGAAAGCATTAGAATTATTATCTTTAGAAAATTTAAAAGATAATATAGCTGATACATCAGATGTAGAGCGTTCTTTAAATTCTATAAGATTATATTCTGTAGAGGATAAAGAAAAAGATATACAGATTTATAAATATATAATTAGTTATACTTTAAAAAATAAAGATAATAAAAAGAATAAACAAGAAATATTAAATGTTCCAGTTAAGATAATTGATAATAATTATTTAGTTTGTGATTTTCCTTATTTTTCTGATATTCCTAAAGATACAGCGACAGGATCATATCAAGAAAAAGAAGTAAAATTAGATAGTGAAAAAGATAAAAGACAGGAATTAGAATCTTTTACAAAAGATTTCTTTAAAAAATATACAACGTATAAAAAAGAAGAAATGCAGTATATAATGAAAGTTCCTGAAAGTTTATCAGGAAAAGAATTTAATACTTTAGAAAATTTTGAAGTCTATAAAGATAATGATAAATATTTAGTAATAACTACAGTAGTTATTCAAGAAAAAGATTTTAAATTATCGACTAGAGAAAAATTTAGATTAACTGTAATAGTTAAAGATGACAAATATTTTGTAGAAAAATTAGAACATAATTAAAAAAGAGAGGTAAATAATAAATGAATGATTTAATGTTAATGGCAATAAATGGAGATTCTGCATTATCAGAGTTTAGGAGAGTTGCAGGTCCAATTTTAATAATGGTAATAATTGTAATGGCTATTTATTCTATGTCTAAAATAGGCTTGAAAGGAATGATAGGAACAGTAGTAACTGGTGGATTTGTATATTTAGTAGTAATAGAAACAGAATTAGTATTAAAAGGTATTTCTGGATTCTTTAAACTATTTTTCAATTAGAATATGAAAAATTTATATAATTATACAAAAGCATTAAAAGAACCTATGAAAATTCGACAAATAAAGGGATATACAATATCAAGGAATGGAATTAGGGTTGTAACAGTAGCTATATTTTTTGTAGTAACGTTTATTTTTTATATATTGGATAGAATAATTCCAATGGTAAAAGTAATGGGATATGCGTATTATGGTTTTCCTATTCTTGTAACATGGGCAATAATCAATATAAATGTTGATGGTAAAAGTATGGTAATATACTTATATGATTATCTTAAATGGAAAATAGGAATTAATATGAAGAATAAGAAATATAGCTATGATGAAGAAATTAAATATAGAAGTAAGTATATAAAATTTAATTAAATAGACCCTAGATATTTTATTTTAAATATAAATTTAGAATAATATATCAGGGTCTTTTTTTTATGAAAATAAAATTTTTTTCTTTAGAAATATATTTTATTACAAAAGAGAGGAGAAATTAAATGTTTAAATTTCCTTTAAAAAGGACATATCAAAATATACTATTGACAAAGTCGGGTAGTATATATTCATATTATAAAATAAGTCCTGAAATAATTTCAAGGGCAAATACAAATGAAAAGCAAGAATATAAAAGTAGATTTTCATCTTTGTTAGATGATGTAATAAAATTTAAGGATATTCATTTAAAAATGTTACCTAAAAACATGAATTTAGATGAAAGACTTAATATTTTGGCTAACGATTATGATGTTAGATATAAAGATGTAGCTGAATATTACGGAAGAGAAGCTATCAATCTTTTAGAAAGAGAATTAGGACAAATAACAAAATATGAATTTTATATTGGAGTAAGAATAGATAAAGTATATTCTGAAATGGAAGATATAAGAGATACAGTTAAAAATGCAGTAAGTGGTGTTACGGATAAATTAGCAAGTTCATTAGGATTTGAAATAGAAGTAACAGACGAGTATTTTTATAAATTTACACAAGCAGAATCAAGTGTATTTAATAGTTTAAGGGTACTTGATATAAGAAGATGTACAGAAAATGAATTAAATTATTTAATAAGATATAATTTTTTAGGCAATGTTTATCATAATGTAGATGAAGAAAGTATTTTAAGAGGCAGTAATCAAATAGCAAATGCTGAATTAGATACTACAGAAAAAAGGCTTATTAAAATTGATACAGAAGATACAACAATTTATAAAAGTTATTTAGTATTAGAAAGTACAGATTATTTAATGAATAACTTACATATTTTTGAAAATTTACAGTCACAAGGTTATCCTGTAGAAGTTGATTTAAAATTCAAGCCAGTAGATAAAACTACTTTTGATATGAAATTATCACATAAAATACGTTCAAAAGCTCATGAAGTAAAAGAAGAATTTATGAGTAATGAAAAATTAAAAGATGAAAGTATGAGAAATAATTTCTTAATGGATAGAATAGATAATGAACATTCGCAATCTAAAAATTTTGTAGAATGGTTGTTAGTAATAACATTATCTAATACTAGAAAAGAAGAATTATTAAGACAAGTTCGGCTTGTAAAAAAAGAATTAAAAAGACAAAAAATAAATGTAATTGCTCCAGTTGCGGATCAATTACAATTATTTTATCTTATGTTACAAGGGAGCGAACTTGGAATGTATAGAAATTGGATTCAAACAACTACAACAGAAGCACTATCAGAAGTATTGTTTGGAGTAGGTCAAAGTTTGGGAATGGAAATAGGATTTTATCTTGGTAGAATTGATAGATTTGTAAAATCAGCAAAATTATTAGAAGATAATATCCATGCTTCAAGGGATATAGTATTGTTTCACCCTATGATAGCTAACAAAGGTATTGCAGGAACAAAAACAGATTCGCCACATATAGCAATTACAGGTAAAACAGGAAAAGGGAAATCATTTTTAGCGAAATTAATATATATTCAAAGTTTAATGTTAGATGTAAAAACATTGTATTTTGACCCAAAAAGTGAAATGCAAAAATGGTTTAGTAGAATAACGGAAAGTGAAGAAAATAATAGATTATATCCATTATTCGCAAAACTTTTAAGTGGTATAAAATATTTAACAATAGATTATACTAAAGAGGGAAATTGGGGGATATTAGACCCTGTAACATTTTTAACAGGTGCAGAAGCAGTAGAATTAACAAAAGCAATGTTTGATGAAGTAGTAGATTTAACTAATGATAGAAAAATAGAAACAGCACTTTTAAAAGCAATTAGAAAAATAGTTGACTTAAAACAACAAGGTGAAACAGTTGGAAGTTTGCATATTATAAAAGAATTGCAGCAAAATGAAGATGTTGAAATAGTAGAAGCAGGCGATAATTTGTATGAAAAAACACAAAATGGAATGTTAAAATTATTATTTTTTGATGGAAGTAATGATACATTATCATTAAATAATAAAAGTACAATATTACAAGTATATGGTTTAGATTTACCTGATGCAAAAGATAGTAAAGATACATATACGGATTCACAAGAAAAAAGTTTAGTAGTAATGCAAGTTTTAGGTAAATTTATGTCTTTATTTGGTAGTAATCCAGATGAAGAAACAATAATTTATGTAGATGAAGCATGGGCATTTAATACAAGTAAAATAGGTCGAGCAACTAAAAAAGCATTAGAGCGTATAGGACGAAGTATGAATAATGCTTTAGTATTTATTACTCAATCAGTATTTGATATAAAAGATGAAAACAATATAGCAGGTAACTATGGTAGTATATTTGCATTTGATGAAGAACAAGAAAGAGTACATATATTAGAACATTTAGGATTAGAAAATAATAATATAAATATGGATATATTATCTAATATGGTAAAAGGTCAATGTTTATTTAAAGATATATACGGTCGAGTTGCAAAATTAAGTGTACATTCATTATTTAGTGAGTGGACACAAGCATTTAAAACAGTTGAAAAATCAGAAGTTGCTTATGCAGAAGAAAGGTACGCTTAATTATGAATAAGAAAGAAAAAATAATAGTATTTGTAATTTTATTGCCAATTAGTATATTTATATTTTATGATTTGTGTTTTTTAATTTGTTCATTAATTTTTAAATTATATAATTCATTAATATTGAGTTTAATAATGTTGGTATTTTTATGTGTATTATATTTAATATTTTATAAAATTATTCAAAGCGTTGTATTAGATATAAAAGGAAGAGAAAAGAAAGATTAAAGTTAATTAATTGTAAATATAAAATAGTATATTAAAAATAATTGATAAGAAACAAGTAAAATAAAAAATGCATATTTTTATTTTGTTTTTAATAAGATTTAAATTATAATCTTTTCTTATAAAATATTCAATGTATATCCAATATATGTATATTAGATAAAAAGATAGTAGTGTAGGTACCAGAAAAACTAATTTTTCTAGTATTTCAGAAATTGAATTAATATAAATTGAATTACTATAATTTGTAGGTAATTTAATATTATTAATATTGAAATTATATATATTATATGCTAACCATATAAAAGATAAGAGTATAATTATATGAATTGTTAGTAATTTATAATTTTTTGAAAATATAAATATTATAATACTGCCACTGAAAAACATTATAATTAAGCAAGTTATTAAAAATATAGAATTATTACAAGCGTTTAACAAATTAATAAAAAGATTATTAATGTTAGTAGATATATTATTAGTAAAGTCTCCAGTTTGAATAAATTTAAATTTTTGTATTTCAATGTATAGATTATAAATAAATATAATAGTTATGATAATCAAAAAAAAATATGATATAAGTTTATTTTTTGTTTCTTTATTTTGTTGGTAAATATAATCATTATTATAGTTAGAATTATTATTTATATTAATATTAATTGTATTTGTTTGTATAAAATTATTAGTATATTGATTTTGATTTTTTAAACCATTAATAATTGTAAAGATATTTGCTAATAAACTAGTAAAAGTTATAATAAAATTAAAAGTTTGATTTTCTATTTTGATTACCTCATTATTTTTAAGATTTCTTTCTTTTCTCACAGTAATAGTTTACATTAATTTTATATATAGTTCAATAAAGGAGTTGATAGAGTGGATAAAAAAGAAAAATTATTTATAAAATATTTCAAAAGACCTTTAGCGTATAAAATAGACAAAAATGATGAAAAGATATATCAAAGAACAGTAGGAGAATTAATAACAATAATTTTCCTATTGGTATTATCTATAGTAATTTATAATTATTATATAGATATATCAAACTTAAAAGAAGATTGGTTAGAAATATTGTTATTAACAGTAGGAATATCATTACCAGCTATATTAGTATCTTATATTTTATTAAATAATTTGTTAGAGAGAGTAAGAAATATTCAAAAATTAGCTGAATTGATATTCACATCAGGATATTTTATAAAACCTCAATTAATGGAAAAATCAAATGTTAATAATTTAGATGATTTTTTAAATGTAAAAGGTCTAGTAAAAAGTAGACAAAGTTATAAAGAATTATATTTTCCAAAATTTTATATAAAACAGTTTAAAAATAAAATTCAAATATATATAAGATTAGATGGTTCTAAATTTCAAAGAGAATTTTTAGAATTAGAAAGTAAATTAGAATATACATTTAAAATAGAATTACAAGATAAGCAAGTTATAGATGAATTTGTAATATATACATTATCTAAATTTTCATTAAAAGATAGATTAAATTTTAATGAAAATAATTTAGAAGATAATAGTATAAGGTTAATGAGAAATGTAGTGTGGGAATTTAGGAAAAGTCCTCATGCTTTAATAGCAGGTGGAACAGGTGCGGGGAAATCTTATTTAATATTTTATTTGATAAAAGAAATATTAAAAAAAGATTATTATTTGAACATAATCGACCCTAAAATATCCGATTTAACAAAATTAGGTAGTGTATCTGTCAAAAATATAGTAGTTTATGAAAAATCTCAAATAATATATTTATTAGAAGATGTTATAGAAATAATGGATAGTAGATATAAGCAAATGTTAGAAACAAGTGATAATTTTGGTGAGGATTATTTAGCGTATGGGTTAAAACCTTATTTCTTAATATTTGATGAATTATTAGCGTTTATATCTATGTTGGAAAGCAAAGAGAAAAAAGAAGTAATGTCAAAACTTACTAATATTGTAGTGAAAGGAAGACAAGCAGGAGTGTTTGTAATCTTCGCAACACAAAGACCTGATACTGATGTTCTTGATGGAAAAGTAAGAGATCAATTAGGATTAAGGATTGCATTAGGAAGTTTATCGAATGACGGTTATAAAATGATATTTGGTGAAACCAATACAGCATATAAAGAAATTGGTTTAAAAGGTGCAGGATATTATCAGATAAAAGAAATTATAGATAATCCTAAAGTATTTTTATCGCCTTATATAGATAATTCTGAATTGGTAGGTCAAGAAATAATGGAATTAATAAAAGAAAGAGGATTGTAGAATGAATAAAAAAGGGAAAATAATAGTGTTAATATTTACAGTATTATATTTAATATTTTTTGTGTATGGAATAATTCAATTAAAAGAGATGTATAATAAATTTAGTTACGGAATAATAGTTTCAATAATGATTGCAATGTTTATAGCTATATTTATTTATTATTTATATTTTATGTATTTAATTTTTAAAAAGTATGACAAAAAAAAATAAAAATGTTATAATTTTGTAGGGTGATTAAATTGGAAAATAAATATAAAAAAAGTAAGTTTAATTGGTTTGTAAGAAATGAAAATAGTGTAATAAAAATTTTATTTTCATTATTAATTTCTACTTTTTTAACAGCATTTTTAGTAGGAAGATTAAGAAAAATTTTACCATATATTATATCAAAAGCGAAAGAGATAGAAAGTATAGAGTTAAAGGTTACGGATTTAGAATATATATTATTAATTATAGGATTTTTATTAATTTTATTAATTCCTGTTATTTTAATGTTTTTAGATAAAGAAAAGAAATATTTAAAGATAATTTCTTTTGTAGCAATATGTGTAAATGCTTTTGTGGTATTTGTTAATTTATGGAATGTTTTAGAAATAAGTGAATATTTAGTATTATCATTATTTTTATTAGTATGGTCTATTATATATATAATAATAGAATTATTAATTAATACATATAAGTGGTTATGGATTTCAAAAGATGATAAGGATAGTAAACAGATAGATGTAGCTAAACTTACGTTTATTTGGGCAATAATAATATTTATTTATGGTGTATTCTTTAAATAATTACTTGAAAATGTAGATAATACTTGATATAATGGCATTATAAAAAGATTAGGAGTGTTTTTATAATGAAAAAATTGTTAATGATATTAGCAACTGTTATATTAAGTATTAGTGTAGTAGGTTGTTCTAGTTCAAGTAAAAAATATGATAGTGATATAAATAAAGTTATAAGTTATGAAAATAAAGGTGTTGATGAATCTAAACAAATAAAAAGAGAAAATGTTAATATTAAGGTTTATGAAAATGTAGATGTAAATGCAGGTGCGGTTCAAGGAAAAAAGACATTATATGCTATTCAAGAAAAAAAAGGTGAGAATTATGAATTTTACTTTATAAGAGATACAGATGGTAAAGTTGATGAGTTTGGTTCTGGTTGGAATAAGCGAATTTCTGAAATTGTATCTAAACCTGTTTATGAAGAGATAAATATTAAATAAATTATTAAAGAAAGATAACAAAAAATGTTATCTTTTTTTATTTATGAAAGGAGTTAGAAATGACGAAAAAGAGGAAGATAATATATATAATGATAAGTTTATTATTATTTGTTTTTTCTACAATAAGTGTAGTATATGCTTCAAGTATTGATGATAAATATAATAGTTTAGAACAATATAAAAGTTATATGCATGATAGTAATTGGACTTGGGCAAATACTTCTGTAATGATGAATTATTTAGCTAATTTCTTTTTTAGTATAGCTAAAGTAGTTGCGAGTATTACAGATTTTTTCTTAAAAATGTTGTATGATAGTGATGCATTAAATAGTATTGTAAATTTATTAGGTGATACATCTTCAACTATATACAATAATGTATTTGGTAAATATGGAGTACTTTTATTTTTTATTGGTGCGGTAGTCGCAGGTATGCGTTATATGGTATCTGCACATCGAGGAGTAAAAGATATGTTTCAATTAGTACTTTTAATTGGGATATGTACTTTATGGATTACTAATGCAAGTAGTATAATTAATAGTGCTAATGAGTTTTCTAATGGTGTTCAATCAACTATAGCGACGAGTGGAGATAAATTATTAGGAAGTGATGAAAAATTAGATGGTAAAGATGTATTAAGGGAGAAGTTTTTTAAGCAAGCAGTAGAACAACCATTTTTACTTTTAAATTTTAATGAGTTAGATAAAGAAAAAGTAAATAGTAATCCTAATTTCAAAGGTGTAGATGGAAAAAGTAGGATTGATAGTTTGTTAGTAAAAAGAGATAATGAAAAGGAACAAGAGTATTTAGAAAAATATGAATTTGCAGATAAGAAAAAGTTAGATGATAAATTAAGTGATAAACAAAATTATTATATTTCAGATGAAGTAGTTACTCATAAACTTACAGTATCTTTTTTATCTGTAATTATGAATTTAATATTGATGTTACCTTTTAATGTAATAGCGTTTTTTAATTTTATAATTCAGATACAGATACTTTTTTATATATTAATAGTACCATTTACATTATTAGCTTCTTATTTACCATTTATGAGAATGAGTTATATAAGTGTATTTAAAAATTTATTTGGTTTATATGCAATAAAGGCAATGTTGGGGTTAGTAATATTATTGGTATCGTTAGTGATGAATTTGACTAGAAAAATAATGGAAAGTTCAAATGCTTCACCAGTAACTATATATACAACATCAACAATATTACTTGTAGTGTCTTTAGTGGCTATGTGGAAGAATAGAAAACAGATTTTAGCAACTCTTTCAGCAGGTGGAGTAGGAAATATAGGTATGTCAACACTTAATGGAATGATGAGAAAACCTAGATTTAATGGTTCGATATTTAACAGCGGATCGAGTGGCGAAAATCAAGATATGAATAAACAAGAAAATTCGTATCAGGAAAATAAAGCACCAGAAGAAAATCTAGATTCTCCACAAGTTCGAGAACGTTATAATTATGAAGAAGTAGAACGTACACCACAAGAAGTTACAAGTAATAATCAGAATAATGCAAGTGGTAATTCATTAAATAATCAGCCTGTTTTAGATGAAGAACAAAGAATACTGAATAAAGATGTTATAAATGATTCAGTTCGTACACCTCAAATAGAATATAATCAAAATTTAAGTAATATGACTAGAGGAAATAATTATAATTATGATGATTATAGAACAAGTCAATCTGATTATGTTGGTAGTAGTGATAGTTTAGGTTCTTCAAGTAATGATTATGTTGAGACTAGACCAGTAGTTGAAGATAGTTCTTTAAAATATTCTGATTATACAGGTCAATATAGTAATATTAATTTAACACAAGATGAATATGATAAATATTTAGATAAATTAGGTAATGATAAGGAAAGATTACACAATATAATTGATTATGCAAGTGAAAGTAAAAATAATGGATTATATCAAAATCAAAGTGATTCTAGAAGATTAGAGAATATAGTTAATAGAGCAGGACAAACTAAGAATTTTACTTCTATCAATAAACCAGTATATTCAGCACCATTCCCTGATTATTTAAAAGAACAAATGAAAAACATATCTCAAACGAAATCTTCAAGTGAACGTGAAATTACAGAAGAAGATGAACAAGCATATAATAGTATGTTAGAAGAATTAAATAAAAGATAAAGGATAGCTAGAAATAGTTATCCTTTTAATGTGAAAGTGAGGTAGAATTTTTGTTTATTAATTTTTCTTTTTCATTTAAAAAAAGGTTTATTTTTTCCAGGTAAAAAAATACCACGTAAGTATATAAAGATATTGCAAGTTAATATACTAATACCAATTATAAAAAAGATGCCTTCTATGTTAATTGTGAAAGAATTTTTGATATTTTCTATAGGAAAATTAGTTAAATTTGTTATATTTGTGAAAGTAAAAATAATGGTTGTTTTAGTAAGAATATTAGTAATATCATTAATCAAGTCATAAGTAGTATGTGGGAGTCTATTTTCTTTTTTATCCCAACAATAAGTAATGTTAACGTATATAAAGTATTTTATAAGTTGAATTATAATAAGGATACCTAAAATTTTAATTGTTAATATATATAATTGGGTAATTTCAGTTGTATAAGAATTTATGTATTTAAAAATTAAATAATTATTTAAATTAATATTAATGTTAATAATATTTAATGATATTGCAATAGTTAATATAAAAATTAAGAGTGTAATTTTTGAAAATAAAATGTTGCTTTTTGAATTTAGAATATCAAAAATTTCTTTGATCATATGTAATTCCTCCGTAAAAAAATATATTAATATTATATCATAGAAATTTAAGATTAAAAAATTGAAGTAATTTAAGTAGGAGTTGATAAAATGGAAGATGAAAAAAAGAATAAAGCAGGAAAAAAGGTAGCGTTAGGTTGTTTACCTTTTTTTATTTTATTCTTATTATTGCCTGTAGTTTTAATATTTACAATAGGTGGAGCAATGACAAGTAATAAAGGTTGTAATGGAAGTTCAATAAATGCAGGTGGGCATATATTCGCAGAGGATTATGTAGTATTGCAAGGATTCGGTTTAACAGCGTGGGCAAAGCAAAATATAGGAACATTATATGGAAATATAGGACATACAGGAATAGATGTACAACCTACTAATTTTAGAGATTTTAGTTCTGAAAAAGTGGGAGTACATACAATATCAGATGGAACAGTAGAAGTAGTAGGTTATACTGGAATAGGTGGAAATTATGTATTAATAGATATGGGAAATGGTAAACACGCTTATTATGGGCACTTAAGGGAAGCTACAGTAAAACAAGGTGATATTGTTAAAAAAGGCGACCAGATAGGAATATTAGGTAATACAGGAGCGACAACAGTATATCATGTTCATTTTGAGGTGCAGGAAAATCCACCTAGTTTAGCTACAAAAGATAGTTCACCATATTTGGGAAAAGAAGTATTAAATAATGGTGATATAATAAGAGTAAGTGATAAATTAGAAACTCATGTAGAAAGTTCAAGTAATAGAAATTGTAACGGAGTTAATGGAATTGATACTGAGTTAGTAGGCAGTGATAATGCTGAAAAAGTATGGAATTTCTTTAAAAAGCAAGGTTTTAGTGCAGAAGCAACAGCAGGAATAATGGGAAATTTTCAACGTGAAAGTGGAATGAATCCTGCAATAACTGAAATAGGTAATGGTATAGGTTTTGGACTTGCTCAATGGAGTTTTGAAAGAAGAACAAAATTAGAAAATTGGGCGAAAGAAAATAATTTAGATGTAGCAAGTTTAACGGCACAACTTAATTTTACTATAGAGGAAATGAAAAATATTCAGTTTGGTTCGAAGTCTTTTGAAGATTTTAAAAATATTCGTGATGTATCAGAAGCAACAGAATTATTTGAAAGATATTTTGAAAGAGCAGGAGTTGTAGCATTAGCTGAAAGGTTACGTTTTGCAGAAGCATTTTATAGACAATATAAATAGGAGTATAGAAAAATGAAAGATTTTATAAAGAAGAATAAAAAAACAATATTATTATTGATATTGTTTATAGTATTATCAGTTTTTACTTTTTATAAATTTTATAATAAAGGAAAAGAAGAATCACAACAACAAAATAAAGTGCAATATACACCTGCACAAGAAAAATATGAGAAAGATAATAAAGGATTACAATTTTTGCCATATAGAATAATTAATGATAGAGATAATAAGAAAATAATGTTAGTGTTCGCAAAAAGTGAAACAGATTATAGTAGTGATTTTAAATATTATATAATGTTTAAAAATGAAAAAAAAGAAATGAATCAATTTCAAAATGATGAACATATGTTAGTATTAGAAGTTGATTTGTATGTAGATGATAATTTTAAAGTAATAATGGAAAATAATCGAGATAGTAAAGATAAAAGAGAAGTAGAATTAAATTTACAAGAAGCAAAAAAATATGATTTAACAAAAGCTACAAAAGATAAATTTAATGAACATGAAAAATTATCACATCATATTATATCTAATCGAGGTGCTATAAAATCAGCAGAAAAAACAATAAAAGAACAAGAAGAATTATTAAAATTTACAGATGAAAAAATAGAAGAATATAATAAACAAGGAAAGACTGAAATTGCAGCGAGATATAAGAAAGCTAAAGAAGAAGTAATATCGGAAATTAGTAAACAAACAAAGATAAAAGAAGAAAAGAAAAAAGAATTAGATAAATTATTTAAAGAAAATGAGCAATTAGAAGAAATGTTTGATGTATTATTTGGTGGATTACATAAACATTAAATTTTGAATATATATTAATTTAGAGTAGATTAATTCTACTCTATTTTTTATTAGTGATAAAAAGGATAAGAGGTAGAAAAAGTGTATAAATATTTGGAGAGTTTGAACAATGAGCAGTTAGAAGCAGTATTAAGTAATGATAATGAAATAATGCTTGTAGCAGGTGCAGGAACAGGAAAGACAAATACAATAGTTAAGAAGATAATATATTTGATAAAAGAACAAAGAGTGATACCATACAATATATTAGCAGTTACATTTACAAATAAAGCAGTAAGAGAAATAAGAGAACGTGTAAATAATTCGTTGTGTACTAATCATTCTGGAGTAGTGGTAAATACATTTCATCAATTAGCGAAAAGTATTTTAGATAAAGATGATAATTACCAGTTATTAGGTTACAAAAGTTTGAAAATATTAGAAGATGAAGGAAGAGAAAAAATATTAGATAAAATAATAAAGTATAATGAGATGTATAATAGAGTTAATGAATACAACAAAACTATTAAAGGACTACTTATTGATTTTAACGCAAAGAAAAATAATAGATATATAGAAAGTTCAAATAAAGAATATGAAGAATTGTTTAAACAGTTATATCACGCTTACGTATTAGAAGTATTTGCCAATGGATATATAGAACTAGATGATTTAGTAAATTTAGTAATAGTATTATTAGAACGTTATCCAGAAATAAGAAAAGAAGTAAGTTCAGCGTTTGATTATATATTTGTAGATGAATACCAAGATGTAAATAAAGAGCAGTATAAATTAATTAAATTATTAAAAAATAAAAATAAAGTATTGATAGTAGGAGATGAAGACCAAGCTATATATGGGTGGCGAGGAAGTAACTCAAAATATTTTAGAGATTTTCAATTAGAATATCCTGATTGTAGAGTTATAAAATTAGAAAGAAATTATAGGTCTACACAACAAATATTAAATTTATCAGATGGTTTTATTAAGCAAAATAAAAATAGAATAGATAAAACATTAAAATCTGATAAAATAGGTGTTATGCCAAATATACAAGAAATAGGTTCTAAAGAAAATCAGATAGAGTTTTTATTTGATCAAATACAAAAATTGGGTTCAAATAAAAATGATGTAGCAATATTAATAAGAAATAGAGATTTTGATTATTTATCAGATTTAAAATTGAAATTTGTAAAAAATGATATAGGTTATACAATGGTTGGAGAATTTCCATTATTGAAAAGAAAAATAATAAAAGATTTAATGGCAATATTAAAATTTTTAATTACAGATACAGATAATATTTCTTTAAGTAGAATAATAAAAAATATGAAATTAGGATTAGGAGAACAATTTTATAATAAGATTGAAGAAATTTCAGTAGAGGAAAATATAAAAAGTTATTATCAGATAATGAAGAATTATGAAGAATATAAAGAATTAAAAAGGTATTCATCTAAAATAGAAAAATTTGTAGATAAGTTTAAAGATTATAATATGGAAAAATCATTTGTAATAATTATAGAAAAAGTTGTCGAAGAATTTTTTGACGAAGTAATATTATCAGAATATCATTACTTACAAGAATTTATAAGAGAAGCAAATAGATATTATGAAAAAAACGGATATATGACTCTAACAGAATATTTAGATTATATTCAATATTTTAAAGATACAGGGAAGTCTGATAAGGTGCAAATAATGACAATGCACGCAAGCAAAGGATTAGAGTATAAGAATGTATTTGTAGTGAATCTTCATGAAAAATATCCATATTTAAATAAAGCTAATTATGAAAAATTAGATAAAAATGACCTTGCAGGAATACAAGTAATAGAAGAAGAACGAAGATTATTGTATGTAGCAATGACAAGAGCGAAAGAAAGATTATTTGTATTAGGAAGTGCTGATAATATGTTTATAAAGGAATTAAAAGAAATTCAGGAAAATATTTAATATAATTGACAATTAAATATTTTAGTAGTAAAATAGAAAACAAATACGGTATTTTATTGTTTGATATTTATGTAAATTTTGAATCTATTACTTATAATATTATCAATAATTTATAAGGGTATTTAATAAAGAAACTTCATTTAAAAATGAGGTTTTTTTATTTTATATATAAAAAAATAGTTGACAAAACAACGTAATTACGTTATAATTATATTAAGAGTTAAGATAAAATAAAAAGAAGAATCAGCCAAGCAATTACCAATTACAAGCTAATTCTTCTAGTTCAAAGGATTCAATTAAAAAATAATTGAATAACCTAATTTTAAATTATTTTTTCTAACTTGTCAATATAAATAATTAAGGAGAAAAAAACAATGTTAGTATTAAAATTTAAACATAGAGGTTATAATAAAAGAGAAGTAGAGATAGAGGCTGCAAATTTCAGAGGTATATATTATGATTTAGGAATGTTATTAAATCCTAATGAGCCTAGTTTTGAAGAAGACCGATATATATTATCTGATGAAGATTATGATAAAGATTTTTATATGTATTTATTAGAAACAGCAGAAGATGAAGCATTAGATTATTATGATAGTTTTGTTGAAAAAATTTTAGATAGTAAATATAAAGATTTTATAGATTCAGTAATGGAAGGTAATTATTATAATAGTTCAGATTATAAATTTTATTTAAAAGGAGTTCATTATTTTGATACTATAATTGAATATAGCAATTTAGGATATAATGATAAAGAAAAAATAAATCAAAATTTATTAGCAACAGGAAAAGTGGAAATAGATTTTAATGATAGATTATATACAGAAGATTATAACTTATATAAACAATTAGAAATAGAGTTAGAAGATGAATAAAATAACAAATGTAGTAGGCTTATAAGGGATAAGGTGTAAAAGCCTTATCCTTTTTTTTAATTTAAACACGAAAGTGATCAAGTGAAAAAAAGGAGAAGAATTTTGAGAAAAAAAAGTATTGTATTTGAATTATATTCTAGTTTAGGTTTTAATATAAGAGAACGAAGAAAACAGCTAGGATTAACACAAAAAGAATTGGGGAAGTTGGCTAATGTATCTTTTAGGACTATACAAAATTATGAGAATGGAATAACTCCACCAAGTCCGTATATAATAGAGAAAATAGCTTTAGTTTTAGAAGTTTCTATAGAAACACTTATTAGTCAGTATAAATTTGATAATAATTTTTCTGCACAACAAATTTTAGATAAACTCACTCAAGATAAGGAATATAAATCAAGAGTTGATAATCTAATTTTAACAGATATAATTTTTGATATAGTTGATTTGGAGATAAGGTATCAAAATAATAAATTAGATGAAATTGTTCTTGATAAAAGTTTGTGTGGGAAAAATAATATTGATTATGAAAGAAAGTATTATTTAGTTAAATTAATGTTAGAACAAAAATTACAAAGTATGATTGAACAAATTAAAAGTGATATGATTGAAAATTATCCAGAAGTAAAGAAAATTTATAGAGAAACAGAAAAAGATGTTTATTATATTTATAAAGAGGGATTAAAATAATGCAAGAAAAATATATAAGAAATTATAGAGATAGAGAATTATATAATAATAATGAAGAAACTAAGAAAAAAAGGATATATTCAAATTTAAAAAGTAGTTCAAAAAGATTTTTAGGAATGGCTACAGATGAACATTTATTGGAGTTAGAAAAATTATTAAACCAGGAAAAAAAGTCGAGAAAATTATAAAATATATAAAAAAATAGTTGACAAAACAACGTAATTACGTTATAATAAAGGTAAGTTAGTTAAGCAACTACCAAAAAATAAACTAACTTAGAATATAAGTTCAAAGGAGAAAAACAATGATTAATAAAGAAAGATTAGCAGTAGGAGAAATATTATCAAGTTCATGGGGGTATGAACAAACAAATTGGGATTTTTATCAAATAGTAAAAGTGAGTGATAAAAGTATTTGGCTTCGAGAAATAGAATCAGAAAGTAAACCATGTAATTATATGAGTTATGAAGTTAAACCATTAAAAGATAAGTTTAAAGAAGATTCAAAAGTGATAAGAAAGACAATAAAAAATTATATGAAATTAAATGATTTTCAATTTTTAGACCATTATAATAATGGAAATGTATTAATAGAAACTAAATATTATTAAGAGAGTGTAAGAACTCTCTTTTTTTATTTTTAGTATATTTAAATAGTAATAATAAAAGTATCTAATATGGTAAAATAAAATAAAAAAGTGTTAGGGTATTATTTATGATAGATGTATTAGAGCTTTTAAATTTTAAAGATAAGAGATTGAAATTATATCATTCAGAGAAGATTAAAGAAGATGATAAACAAGTAAATTATATATATGGTAGTATAAGTTATGTTCCTAGAAAATGTCCAAAATGTAAAAATCAGGAATTATTAAAAAATGGTATAGATATAGTTAAGTTGCAAATATTAAATATTTGTGGTGTAAAAAGTTACTTAGTATTAGAAAAACAAAGAATACTTTGTACAAAGTGTAATTATTGTTTTAGTGTAGTTTTTAAAGATTGTAAAAAGCATTGTAGAAAGTTAAATGCAGTATCAAATATTGTAGATTACCAGTTAGCAAAAACAAAAAATTCATTAAATGATATAGCTAATAGTAATGAAATATCAACATCTTATGTACAGAAGCAGGTATCAAGATATAAGAAGAATCTAAAAGTAAGAAAAGATACATTACCAAAAGTATTAGGGATAGATGAAGTAAATGGAGTTAAAACATATCAAGGTAAATATAATTGTTTAATATACGATATAGAGAATAAGAAAGTAAAAGATTTTTTAGTAACTAGAAGAAAACAATATTTAGATGATTATTTTTCAAGTTATACAAAAGAAGCTAAAGAACAAGTAGAGTATTTTGTTACTGATATGTGGGATACATATATAAGTTTAGCTAGAAAACATTTTAAGAGGTCTAAAATAATAATAGATAGATTTCATATAATTAAATTAGCAACAGAAACATTAAATAGAATAAGAATAGAATTGATGAATAAATATAAAGTTACTGATTTTAATTATAGAGTTCTCTACAGGTTTAGGGATTTCATAAAATTAAAATCAGAAAATGTAACAACTCATTATAAAAAATATAGAGGTTATAACTTTTATTCTGATTATGATGTAATAAAATATATATTATCATTATCAGAAGAATTAGAAGAAGCATATTATTTAATGCAAGCTGTATTTGAAATGTTTGATAAGAAAGATGTATCAAAATTAGATGATATATTTAGAGATACAAATATTAATCATTGGAAAATAAAATCAACTTTAAGAACATATATAAAGTATAAAGAGTATATTATTAATTCTATTATATATCCATATTCAAATGGAGTAGTAGAAGCTGCAAATAGAAATATAAAGAGATTAAAAAATAATGCTTGTGGGTATAGAAATTTTCAAAATTTTAGAACAAGGGTATTTATGATATTTAATTATTTATCGAAGAATAATAAACAACAAGAAAGAAATAGAACAGGATAATTAGTAGAAAAGAAAATAGAATATAATAATAAACCTATGTAAGAATAGTAGAGATAATAAAAATCAAAATTTTCTATTTGGTAGGTTTATTTGTTGTAAAAAAATTTAAAAAAAGTGTAAAAAGCATAGAAAAAACTCATAAAAAAAGTTGAATTAAGCTAGTAATATCAATGTTTTATGAGCTAAATATTTTTTTATCATTTTTTTTATCAACATCTATTGACAAAGAACCTTTATTTTTAGATAATAAAAATCACAGAGAATATGTTTATCTCTGTGATTTTTTTCTTAAACTATAATTGTGAAATTTTAACAACAGCTATTGTTAATCTAAATATCCTAATTTTTTAATTAGTTCGGCTGTTAGAACAGCCCCACCTGCAGCCCCACGAAGTGTATTGTGAGATAGTCCCACGAATTTGTAGTCGAACAGATTATCTTCGCGTAGACGTCCTACTGTGATTTGCATTCCTTTTTCGTTATTACGGTCTAAAACAGGTTGAGGACGATCGTTTTCTTCATAGTATTTAATAAATGGAGTAGGTGCTAATGGTAGTTCATGTTTAGAAATTTCAGGTACATGTTTTTTAATTTTTTCAATTAAAGTCTCTAACCCTGGATCATTTTCTAAGCTGAATGATACACAAGCAAGGTGTCCATCAAGCACTGGAACACGAATACATTGAGCTGATAGATTCATAGAGTTATCAGGAACAATTTTGCCATCAACTACTTTACCGAAAATTTTAAGTGGTTCTTTTTCACTTTTTTCTTCTTCCCCACCGATATAAGGAATGATATTTTCTACCATTTCTGGCCATTCGTTAAAAGTTTTTCCGCTTCCTGAAATTGCTTGATAAGTACAGATTGAAGCTTCTTTAACTCCGTATTCTTTAAGTGCGTTAAAGATTGGAACATAGCTTTGGATTGAACAGTTAGGTTTTGTTACTATAAATCCTTTTTCAGTTCCAAGACGTTTTCTTTGAGCTGGTACAACATCAAGGTGCGATGAGTTTATTTCTGGAATAATCATAGGAACATCGTCTTTATTTCTATTTGCTGAGTTATTAGATACAACTACTACTTCGCGTTTAGCATAATCTTCTTCAAGTTTGATTAATGCTTCTTTGTCTAAGTTGATTGCACAAAATACCATGTCGATACTATCAGCAACTTCATCAATTTTATATAAATCTTCTACCAGTAATTCTTTTGCATATTCTGGAATAGCTTGGTCTAGTTTCCAGCGCCCATCCATTAGTTCTGCGTATTTTTTTCCTGCAGAACGAGGAGATGCTGCTAATTTTACAACATCAAAGTATGGATGATCTTCTAATAATAGTAATAGGCGTTGACCTACCATTCCTGTTGCTCCTAATACAGCTACTTTTGATTTTTTCATTTTAATTTCTCCTTTATATCGAATAGTTTTTTGGAAAACTCTTTTTGAAATAGATTAATCTATTACTAGAGTTCCTTTTGTATCTACTTTTAATAGTATAGGTTGCCATTTATACTCAAGTTTGGCAAGTTCCGTTTTAATTTTTTCTATATTATTTTCATCAGCAACTATATTCATAAGTGTTGAGCCACTTCCTGAAATAAAGAATGCTGCACTATCTATTTTTTGACAGATATTACGTACTTTATCATATTCATGAATAATTTCTTTACGATATGGTTCATGAATCTTATCTCTCATAACTTTTTTTAGTAAGGGAAGATTATAAGTTTCAAATGCTTTAATTACTGCACCTAAACGTGATAGTGAGTACAATGCATCTTTTAGTAAAATCTCTTTTGGCATAACTTTACGAGCTTCTTCTGTCGAAGTTTCAAAGTTTGGAATAAGTGCTAAAAAGTTAAAGCGTTCATCTACATTGTAAGTAACGGTTACAGCCTCGTTATCATCAGTTGTGCAAGAAGCGCTTAAGTTACCAAAGATTGCGGGTGATACATTATCAGGATGTCCTTCAATCTCGTTCGCTATAGTAAAGATTTCTTGTCTATCTATTGGTGTATTTGTAAGTAAGTATGCTCCATAAATACCTCCAACAACACAAGTTGAACTACTACCCAAACCACGTGAAATAGGGACATCATTTTGAATAGAAATTTTCACACCAGTAATAGTTTTTCCAAGTCTATCTAATGTGGTAAGAAATGATGTATAAACTAAATTGTTTTCGTTAGCGAAGCGTTCTTCAAACCCAACGAATTCGACACCATCTTCTAGCAATTCGAAGTCAAAGGTTGTGTAAAGATTTAATGCAATACCTAAGCTATCAAAGCCACAACCAACATTTGCCGATGTAGCAGGTACTCTTACTTTTGCCATTATAGTTCACCTAATTTCTCTAATATGTATTTTTTCATATCTTCTTTATTGATTACATCTTTATGTCTAATTTCTTTTTTATCTAAACCTTGTAGATTTTCAGGAATATCTACTTTAGTTTGTTCGTGTAATTTTTCCATTAAAGTAAATTCATCTTCGTTAGAAGGAGTGTTTAATGAAGAATATACACTTTCTGTGAATTTGTATGGAGATGCCGTTGATAAGACGATATTAGCATGATTTTTATCCAAATTGTCTAATAATACTTTATAAGCAACAGCGGTATGTGTATCAAGTAGATAATTATCTTTATTGTATATTTTCTTAATAATTTCTTTTGTATCTTCGTCAGTAGTATATCCTGCTTGGAATTTTTCTTTTATAATAGAAAGAATTTCTAGTGTAACTTCGAAACGTCCAGTTTCTTTTAAGTCTTGCATAAGACGTGCTATATATTCGTTATCACGGCCACTTACATAGTAAAGTAATCTTTCCAAGTTACTTGAAATAAGAATATCCATACTTGGTGAAACTGTTTTAAGGAAATCACGATTTTTATCATATACGCCTGTAGTTAAAAAGTCGTATAGTACGTTGTTATTGTTACTTGCACAAATTAGTTTATTAACAGGTAAGCCTATTTGCTCTGCGTAGTAACCAGCTAAAATATTACCAAAGTTTCCTGTTGGAACAACGAAATTCACTTTATCACCTAGGTTTATTTTCTTATTATTAACTAGATCAAGATAAGCCACTACATAGTAAACTACTTGAGGAATAAGTCGACCGATATTGATTGAGTTTGCACTAGATAGTTTTATATTTTTTTCTAGTAGTTGTTTTTTGAACTCATTATCTACAAATAATTCTTTAATACCACTTTGAGCATCATCGAAGTTTCCATGAATAGCACAAACTTTTGTATTTTTTCCTTCTTGTGTTTGCATTTGAGTCTTTTGAACTACACTGACACCATCGTTAGGATAGAATACCATAATTTTCGTTCTATCTACATCTTTGAAACCTTCCAATGCAGCCTTACCAGTATCGCCACTTGTTGCCGTTAAGATAAGTATGTCATTTTTATCGTTAACTTTTGTTAAAGCTGTTTTAGTAAGTTGTGGTAAAAGTGATAGTCCAACATCTTTGAAAGCACTTGTTGGCCCTTTGAATAATTCAAGAACATATCCATCACTCAGTTCTACTAATGGTGTAATTTTTTCATGAGAAAATTTTCCACGATAGGCATTTTCTACACAATTTTTAATTTCTTCGTCTGTAAAATCAACAAAAAGTTTTAATACAGCTTCTGCCACTTGATAATAATTTTTGTCTATTAAGTTGTTTAAATCTAATTTTTTTTCTCCTAAATCTCTTAAAACAAATAAACCACCTTCTTCACTAAGTCCTTGAAGAATGGCTTCACTAGGATTCATTTTCCTATTTCTATCTCTCGTACTTTCGTAAAACATATAAAATCTCCTTGCTTTATCGTTGTATATATGATACAATGTTCTTTGTAAAAATACAAGTGTTTTTTCCAAAAAGAACATAAAAAATTATATAACATTAATTTTACACTAAATTTTATAATAAAAACAGCAGAAAGTTGTAAAAGGTTATAGTTTTTATTGAATAAAAACTATATAATTATAGGTAAATAATTTTTCTTTAAAAACTGAGTAGAGTTTTAATTAATGCTGCTTAAAATTTAGTTAGGAAAATCTTTAGGAGCGAGGAATAATATTATGAAAATAGCGATATTAGGATATGGAACAGTTGGTAGTGGTGTTTACGATATTATTACTAACGGTAAAACAGCGGAATTAAAAAATATTGAAGTAAAAAGTGTCTTTGCGAGAAGTCGTGATAAGATGCATTTAGCAACAGACGATTACAATGAGATTATAGAAGATAATGAAATTTCTGTTGTTGTTGAGTGCTTAGGTGGAATTAACCCAGCTTATGAGTTTATTAAAAAAGCATTAGAAAATAAAAAGCATGTCGTTACAGCAAATAAAGCAGTAGCTGCCAAGTATTTGGACGAGTTTTTAACATTAGCAGAAGAAAATAATGTGAAATTTATTTTTGAAGCAAGTGTTGGTGGTGGTATTCCATGGTTAGTTAATCTAGAAAGAACACGTCGTGTTGATGTAATCAAACGTGTTTATGGAATTTTTAACGGGACTAGCAATTACATTTTAGACAATATGTATAGAAATAATGCAGAATTTGTTTCTACATTAAAAACTGCACAAGAGCTAGGTTACGCAGAAGCTGATCCAAGTGCTGATATTGATGGTGGGGATGTTGTTAACAAAATAATTTTAAGCAACGCTTTGGCTTTTGATATCCATATAGATAGTAATTTCCCAACATATTCTATGAGAAATATTGTGAAAAATGATATAGATTACTTGAAAAAATATGATTATGCGGTTAAGTATATCGGTGAGACTAATGTAGAAGATAATAAATATGAAACTTCTGTTATGCTATCTATTTTCGGTAAAGATTCTCAAGAAGCAGCTGTGCCGCTTAATAATAATATTATAACGTTAGACGGTTCATTTATTGGTGAATTGAAGTTCTTTGGACAAGGTGCCGGCAAACTTCCAACTGGTAATGCGATTGTACAAGATATAGTAGATATTTATTTAGATGTGCCAAGAAGAGATATGGTTATAAAAAATGAATTGAGTTATTCAGATGAACTTACTAAGAAAAAATATCTAATTAGATCAGAAGTTCAGCTTAATAATGAATTAATAGAAAAAGTAGAACAACATGAAGGAAACTTCTATATGGAAACTAAAGAAATTACATTAAAACAACTTAAATCTTTAGTAGCAGAAGTAGAAGCTAAAGATGAGAAATATTTAGTAGCAAAATTCCACTAATAATTATTTTAATAAAAGATAGTTTATGAGGGATATGCAAGAAATTGTAACTTTGAAGAGGAGATAAGATGGTAAAAGTAGCGAAATTTGGTGGTAGTTCGGTAGCTAGCGCTGAACAGTTTAAAAAGGTTAAAAATATAGTAGAATTAGATGATGCACGCCGTTTTGTAGTAGTAAGTGCGGTAGGAAAGGCAAATAAAGAGGATAATAAAGTTACAGATTTATTATATCTTTGCTATGCACATACAAAATATAATATTAACTTCGATAATATTTTCAAGATGATAGAAGATAAGTTTATAGGCATTAAAGAAGAGCTAGGACTTAATTTTGATATAGAAGGAGAACTAGCGAAGTTAAAATCAGAAATTGGTAAAGGTATTGATGAAGAGTATTTGGTTAGCCGTGGAGAGTATTTGACAGGGCTTTTAATGGCTGAATACTTGGATTATCATTTTGTTGATGCAAAAGATTTAATTTTCTACAATTATCAAGGTGAGATTGATTTTCCAAAAACACAAGAGGCGTTTGATAAAATTGTTAGGGAGTACGACAGGGTTCTTATTCCAGGGTTTTATGGTAGTCTTCCAAATGGAGAAGTGAAGATAATGACACGTGGTGGGGGAGATGTTAGTGGAGCTATTATAGCGAATATTGCTAATGCAAAAGTTTATGAAAACTGGACAGATGTTTCTGGTATTTTGATGGCAGATCCTCGTATTATTTCTAATCCACATGAAATCAAGGTGATTAGTTATTCAGAACTTCGCGAATTATCATATATGGGAGCAAGTGTGCTACATGAAGAAGCAATTTTCCCGGTTCGTGATAAAGATATTCCTATCCAAATTAAAAATACAAATTCTCCTCATGTAGAAGGAACAATTATCAGTGATAATAAAGAAATCGGAGATAAACAGATTGTTACGGGAATAGCAGGGAAAAAAGATTTTTCAATTATAACGATTAAAAAGCATCATATGGCTAATGAAGTGGGATTAATTGCGAGAACGTTAAAAATATTTGAAGACTTTAATGTTAGTATTGAGCATATTCCAAGTGGAATAGATTCATTCTCGGTTGTTGTAGAGACTAGTAATATACGTCCGTTTATCTATGAGCTTGTTGCAAAAATAAAAAGTGTTATAAAACCTGATGAAATAAATGTTACTCATGATATTTCACTAATTGCAACTGTAGGAGAAAATATGAAAAACTCTAAGGGGTTATCTGGACGCCTATTTAAAGCCCTAGGTGAAGCGGGTGTCAATATCGCACTAATTTCACAAACTAATGATGAGATTAATATTATCGTTGGAGTTCATAATAGTGATTATGAAAAAACAATAAATACTATATATCAAGAATTTAAATAAACTTTTAAACTTCCTAACTAGATTTAGTTGGGAAGTTTTTTTTGAACATGATATAATGAAAAAGTAGAGATTATTAAAAAATTTATTAAACTTTGTGAGGAAGATTTTATGAAAATATTACAAATACTTTGTCATCCGGATTATGATAATAACAGTAGAGTAGCTAATTTGTTAGCAGATATCGGAGAAAAAGAACTTAGAAAAAATAATTTTATAGATATTGAAACTTTAAACTTATACAATCCAGAATGCTATATTCCTATAATGGATAAAAATATGTTTAATTATGATGGCAAGGAGCTAACTAAAGGCGAGCAACAGGACAAACTTCGTCAAAAAGAGTTACTTAAACAATGGAAAAATGCAGAAGCTATTTTTATTTATATGCCGCTTCATAATTTTAATGTAGTGTCAAAATTTAAAGATTATATTGATAATATTATGATAGTTAATGAAACTTTTAAATGCGAAATAGAAACAATGTTAGGTCTAGATAATCCTGATAAGCAGGTGACGTTTGTTTTAACTAGTGGAGGGGAATTTGATAGTCATATACAATATGTTAATCTAGATTTTACAGTTCAATATGTTCGTGGAATACTGAGCCTTCTAGGTATTGAAAAAATGAAGTTGATTCGTGTTCAAGGTCTGGACTTAGCGCATAATAACAAAGATGCAATAGTAGAGAAATCAAAAGAAGAACTAAAATCTTGGATAGCTGAATTTTCAAAGAAAAATAATTAGATTTAATTTGTAAGGAGGAATAATAGTGAACGGACAAATGTTTCAAATTGCAGGACTAGTGGCAGCAGCTAAGAGTGCACTACAAAGTAATAATCAAATTAAATATAATCTAGAAAAATATGTAAATAGCATTAGCTTTAAATTTTTAATTTTAGGAACAGAAGATTATATTGCATATAATTCATCGGAGTGGTTTGAAAAACTAAAAGAATTTGGTCTAGTGGACATAAAATTACTTTGTCCAATTTCTGTAAAAGATAGAAGTATTTTAGGTTTTTCTAATACTACGCAAAGTTCAATTCTTTGCTTTTTTGAAAATGGGAAGGTAACGTATTTTATACCGAATTGGGAATTTGATAATAAACATCAACAATGGAATATTATGTATAAGGAGTACGAGTGGACTAATCCACCAGAAGGTAAACCCCGTTATGACGATAATAGTGATTCGTTTAGAAAGGTGTTACTTCAGATTAAAGATTTAGCTGCAAAAATAGATTGTGAAAATTTTGCTAATATTTTTGAATTTGCAATACAAAGTTTGGATGGGAAAAATGAAGGAATAGATAAGGAGTATGGTTTGGAATTACCCCAAATCCCATCACAAAATCTAAAACTTTTTGAAGCTGCGAGTCGAGCAGATGTTTTTGGTGCTATGGGATCTTGGAATGACAGTCCACCATATATGGCTCAAGATAAAGGGCTAGGGGAAGAATATGATATTTTATCTGATGAACTATTAAAAAATATTCGCTTAGCAATTTTATATTCTATTAATGAATGGTAATTGTGTTTTGAAAATGTAATTAATCGTTAAATAGTCTAGTAGTTATGGAGGGCAGATAAGATGAATTTACTGGAGAATATTAGAGCAAATAAAGAATTAAATGAACTTCTTATGAGAGAATGTGATATTTATTTTTACAAGGAAGAACAAGAGATTGAGTTTTCATGTAATAATGAAGTGTATTCTCTTGGGTGCATGGCATTTGCCCAAGATGGAACTGGAAGTGAATATGTTTTTCTTGAAGATGGTAGTATAGGCTTTATAAGCAGTGAGGGTGAAGTAGGAAGAGTAGCAGAGAGTTTGGAGGATTTATTAATTTTTTTAATACATGCAGGATGTATTTCTGATTTTAGCTGTAAATATATTTATAAAAAAGAACAGCTATTAGAAGCTTATTGCAATGGTTATCTTTCAAAAATTCGCACTAGTTATGAAGCTAAAAATGAAGATTGGGATAAAATCCGTGGTGATATTGCAAATAAATTAGGACTTTCTTTTGAGCCGGATGAGTTAAGTAGGTTAGCAATGGCGTTTTATAAATCTGCAAGTAGAGAACCAATTTTTTCTTGCAAATATGCAGATGACGAGGATGAATATATTTGTGATTCTGTACTTTCAGATATAGTAGGCATATGGATACTAGAGCTAGTAGGTATGAGCAAAGAAGAATTTGAGCGTTTTTAAAACATAAGAATACAGTAGTTTTATAAATAAAATAAAAAACATTCTTTCTTTATTTTTAAAAGAGAAAGATTGTTTTTTTGTCTAGGTATTTATATCAAACTCAAGTTGTTTTTCATGTGTTGATAATATTTTAAATTGCCCATTAGTCAAATTTGCAATCCAATTTTGGAAAGAGTCATAGTCTTCTTCCATAACATAAATAGTATAAATTATTTTGTCGGTATATTCTAAATTGTTTACGATGAAATTTGTTTTTTCTATTTCATACTCTATTTTTCCGTTAAGGCTATAGTCTAATTCCAATCTTATTTCAAGAGCATCCTTGCGTTCGACTAAGGTTGTATTTTTTAAGGCGTTAATAACTCCACCACCGTAGGCGCGAACTAGTCCACCTGTTCCAAGCTTAGTACCACCAAAATATCTAATAACAGTTGCACAAACATTTTTTATTTCATTTTTAACAAGAACATCAAGCATGGGGGCTCCTGCAGTTCCGCTAGGTTCGCCGTCGTCATTAGCACGTGTTATTTCGTTATTGTCACCAACAACATAACAAGAGCAAACATGAGTAGCGTCATAATGTTTCTTTTTCATTTTTTGTATAAATTCTCTAGCTTCTTCTTCACTAGTTACTCTGACAAGATGTGTTATAAAAGTAGATTTTTTTTCAACAAATTCATCATAACTATTTTCTTTTATAGTGATAAATTTTTTCATTATAAAACCTCCTTGGATTTTATTTTCAGTTATAATTATTATATATGATTTATAAAAAGTCAATAAATTACTAAAACTCAGAGAAAAGTTTATTTCTCTGAGTTAAGTCATATTATTGTTGTTTGTTATTTGAAGAATTATCCGTTGGACGATTTTCATTACTTACTGTGATGTCATTTTTCAAATCTTCTTTTGTTAACTGTTCAGGTAAGTTAACTAATAAGTCTGCAGGTTCCATGGCAACGAGATTAACAGCTGGGAATCTTGTTGCAGGTAGAAGATTATTTATTCTATATGTTTTCAATCCTATATTAATATGTCCTTGATAGTAAATATTAAGTAAATCTGTCGCCTTAGGTAATTCTAAGTCTAGGTTACTTCTTAATGCAGAAGATACATACAGAAGTGATAACGGTTTAGGATAGTAGTAGTAAACACCACCATACATAACATCATATCCATTAATTCGATGTGATACTATTTCAATATCATCGTTAATAAACATTTTTATTGCGGTAGAGATTTGTGTAGTAGTAAGATTATGTTCTACATTATCTCCAGCAATATTTATAACATCATTGATTTTTGATAAGGCGTTTAAACTTTTAGCTTTATCGATAAGAGCATGAATAACTTGTAGTTGACGTTGGCCGCGTTCTATATCGCTATCGTAATATCTACTACGAGCAAAGGCTAAAGCTTGCTCCCCATTTAATGTATGCCAACCTTTAGTAAGTTTTACAGTATGCATCTCACCGTTGGCATTTTGTTCATTCATATCAAAAGGTACGTAAAGGTCAATACCACCAAAAGCATCAACAGTTTGCTCAAATGCTTTAAAGTTAATTAGCACGTAGAAATTAATCGGTGTATTAAGTAGATTTTCTACTGCGTTTACAGTACCTTTTACGTCATTATAAGAATGAGCGTGAGTAATTTTATCGTAGAAATAAGCATTGTTTTTATTATCATCAGCTTTTTCACGCATAAGAGTAAGTGAATCACGAGGGATACTAACCATATCCATACGTTTCTTATCTTTATTAACTGTCGCCAGAATAATCGAGTCTGTTCGACTATCTTGACGTGTTTGTCCTTCAGCTTTACGTTGATCATTTTCATCAATTCCCAAAATTAAGATAGAGAATTTTTTGAAATTAGGATCTACTTCTGCAAGGTAATCAGTTTCTTTGTATCCTTTTTTAGCAGAAGATGAAAAATTATATATTGTATATCCTGCAAAAGCAACAGTCCCAAAAAGAACAAGACCTAAAATTGATAGCAGAATAGTTTTAAATTTACTTCTATTTTTTTTGTTATTATTGTTGTTTCGTTGAGAGCGGTCGCCGTGAGTGTGTCGAGAGCGACTTGCTCTGTTTCTTCTTGACATTCTTTCGTCCATAATATTTTAAACCTCGTTTGTAAAAACATTTAACTTTTCCATTATACTATATATTTTTCTTTTATGCTAGGAAAAACATTAATAATAAAATGAAATTTAATGGAAATTAGAGAAGAATAAAGAAAAATTTTTGAAATTTTCATACATATATATTAAAATATAATTAATAGCTTTTAAAAATAGGAGTATATTATGCCAGAATTGCCAGAGGTTGAAAATATAAAATTAGGGCTTGTAGACCAAGTTTTAAACAAAAAAATAGTAGGAGTAAGTTACTCAGAAATAGTAAAAATAGGTCATAGTCAAAATAAAATGACTATAGTAAAGCAAGAGTTAGACTATTTTGCTAATAATGTTATAAATAAGAATATAGAAGGATTAACTCGTAGAGGAAAATATCTATATTTCACGTTAAGCAATGGTTATATCATTGCGCATTTCGGTATGACTGGAGCATTTTTTGTTGTAAAAGATATGGCAGAAATTACAAATAAAAATTACTATAATCATCGTCATGTTATTTTTGAATTAGATACGAAAGAGAAGTTGGTTTATAGCGATATACGTCGTTTTGGGGAATTACGATATATAGATGAGATAACTATGTTTAAACCATTTATTGATTTAGCACCAGAACCTTTCTCGCAGACTGCAAAGAGCTATTTCTTAGAAAAACTAGAATCACCTAAGTATAAAGATCAACCTATAAAGGCATTGTTACTAGAAGGAAATGTATTTTGTGGTTGTGGAAATATTTATGATTGTGAAGTTTTATATCGTCAAAAGATTCATCCGTTAACTAAGGCTTCTGAGCTTACGAAAAAACAAAAAGAAAACCTTTTTGATGATCTGGTAAATATATTAACTTTTGCGATAGAGCAAGGAGGCTCTACTATTTCGGACTTTGTTCATTCTGATGGCGGTGAAGGGAATATGCAAAACTTTCATCAAATCTATGGTAAAAAAACTTGTCCTTTAGGGCACAAGACGGATAACGTTGTTATAAAAACACGTGCTAGTCATTTTTGTCCGATTTGTCAAAAGAGAAAATAAGATAAGAAGGGGGATTATATGGAAAATACAATTGAATTTTTGAAAAAGTATATAAGCATAATTATAGGATCGTTAATTTTTGCTGCGGGATTAGAGTTTTTCCTAATTCCAAACCATATTCTTGATGGTGGGGTAATCGGTATTTCTATTATAGCTCGCCATTATTTAGGATTGTCATTAGGGATATTTATCTTTATTCTAAATATTCCATTTTTATATTTAGGATATAAACAAATAGGTAGGGGATTTGCTGTTGCTTCTATATTTGGTATTTCGGTATTATCTCTTGCTACAGTATGGCTTCATGATAGTACACCACTTGTAACTGATCCGTTTTTAGCGTGTATTTTCGGTGGGATTATTTTAGGAGTTGGAGTAGGTCTTGTTATAAGAAATGGTGGAACACTTGATGGAAGTGAAGCTTTTTCTATTTACGCAACGAAAAAACTACCAATCTCAGTAGGTGAGATGGTTCTTGGGATAAATGTTGTAATTTTTATCGTATCTGGGTTTGTTTTCACATGGGAAGCAGCACTTTATTCTATGATAAGTTATTTTATCGCTTCTAAAGTAATGGATATTGTTATCGAAGGACTTAACGACTCTAAATCTGTAATGATTATTTCAAGTAATTACCAAGTAATAAGTCAAGAAATTCAAGATAGGTTAGGAAGAGGTGTAACACTTCTTCATGGAGAAGGGGGGTATTCAGGGCACGAAACTAAAATAGTTTTTTGTGTTATTACCCGTATAGAAGAATCCAAACTAAAGAAAATTGTATTCAAAAATGATAGAAGTGCTTTTCTATCAATTGGAACAGTTAGTGAAGTAAGTGGTGGAAACTTTAAGAAAAAAGATATTCACTAGAAAAAAATATCCTCACAGAATTATTCTGCGAGGTCTTTTTTTGTGATATTACGATAATAAAGGGACTGACAAATTATAGAAGAATTAATAAAACTTAAAGATAAATTTGAGCTGAGAAATAAATTTGTGTGTGATGGACATCAATATAGTCTTTACCAAGAAATCACCTACAATTTACTAGATTATTTAATACATTCATGCTAGTATAAGCAAAAATTTTTTAAATATGTTATAATAGACTGATGAATTTTTTTAAAAGGATACAAAAATGAAGATTAAAGAAATAATCGTCGTGGAAGGACGCGATGATACGAATAGGGTTAAAGAAGCCGTTGATTGTGATACATTTGAAACTAATGGTTCTGCTTTAACAAAGAAAAAAATTGAAAGATTAATTTATTTAGAAAAGACACGAGGGATAATTGTTTTAACAGATCCTGATTATGCTGGGAAAAGAATAAGAAATATTATTGAAAAAAATATCCCGACTGCAAAACATACTTATATTTCTAATAAAAAAGCTGTCGATAGTAAAGGGAAAATCGGGATTGAAGCAGCTAGTAAAGAAGACATTATTAAAGCATTAGAAAATTATTATACTCCAATGATAGAGGTTAAAAATGATATAACTAATGACTTATTGTTAGAACTAGGTTTAGTCGGTGGCAATACTTCAAAAATTTTAAGAGAAGAGCTTTGTGAAAGATTAAATATAGGCTATACTAATGCTAAACAGTTGCTAAATAAATTGAATATGTACAATATAAGCCGTGAACGCTTATTAGATGAAATGAATAAAATAAATAAGGACATAAGAGATGATAGGAACACCTAAAAAAACTTTTGAAATACTAAAAAAATATGGATTTACTTTTAAGAAAAGTTTAGGACAAAACTTTTTAATAGACTCAAATATTTTGAATAGAATAGTAGATGGTGCCGGTGTAGATAAAACAGTTGGCGTTATTGAGATTGGGCCTGGTATTGGTTCACTAACAGAAGCACTTGCTAAAAAAGCTAAAAAAGTTATTTCGTTTGAAATAGATGGAAGATTATTACCGATTTTAGCAGAGACACTAGCGGATTATAATAATGTTGAAATTATTAATAACGATATATTAAAGGTTGATGTAGATAATATTATTGCTGAAAAAATGAGTGATTGCGACAAAATTATGGTAGTGGCTAACTTGCCATATTATATTACGACACCGATACTTACTCATTTGATAGAGAATACTGAGAAAATAGACGGTTATGTTGTAATGATGCAACGAGAAGTAGCTAATAGGTTAAATGCAAAAGTAGGAACAAAAGACTACAATTCATTGACTATTTTATTAAATTATTATACGGATGTAGAATATTTATTTACTGTACCAAAAAAAGTTTTTGTACCAGCACCGAATGTAGAAAGTGCTGTTGTGAAAATTATGACAAAGGAGAAAAAAGAATTTGAAGTAGATCAAAAATTCTTTAAATTTGTTCGATCATGTTTTGTTCAAAGAAGAAAAACTTTACTTAATAATCTTATCTCAAGCTATGGAAAAGATAAAAAGCAAGATCTTCAAGCATCGTGTTTTGATAGTGAAATAGAAGCGACACGTAGAAGTGAAACTTTAACATTAACAGAGTTTTATAATTTGTATAATAATCTAAAGAATAATAATTTAATTTAGTAAAAGGGGGAAATCATGGAAGAATTAAAAAGAATAATAACAGAATTCAGAGCTAAACGTGATTGGGGAGAGTACGATACTTTGGAAAGATTTTCTAAAAGCATCTCAATAGAAGCGGCGGAGTTGTTAGAACATTTTCAATGGGATGAAAGTGGAGATAATATACAGGAGATAAAAGATGAGCTTGCAGATGTGCTGATTTATTCATTAGCAATGTGTTATCATCTTGGAGAAGACCCTAAAGAAATTATAAAAGAAAAGCTAAAAGACGTTGCTCGTCGTTATCCAGAAAAAAGATAATATAAAAAGGAAATCTTAATTTTTTAAGATTTCCTTTTTATAATTTTGTTAAACTAAACTCTGTTTTGCCTTGTCAGCCATCTTCGTCAGCATTCTGTCAAAAAAGAGCGGATGTCTGTAGCTGAAGCGCAGAGATAGCGCAGTGGAGAATGAAGGATAGATAATGAATTTTTTAACCATATGTGCTTTGCAAAGCCTTTTCCAACTTCACGTGGATTAGCCTTAAACTCCTTTGGAATCATCAGTCCGGAAGCGGATGTAGTGTTTGTCAGTGGAGGATGAAATAAATGAACGGAAATCCCGTATTGTCGATTTTCTATTTCCAGACATTTAGCCAATGATTCAATAGTGCTTTTGGATGATGCATAAGGATAAATGTTCTTAAATCCGGTCACGCCAACAGCAGAACTGGTGAAAATCAGTCTACCTTTCCTTGCCTCACGCATATGTGGAAGCACTGTTTTTGTAAGCCTTAACGCTCAACAAAAGTTCACATTCATCACCTGACGATATATCTCCAAATCTGTGTCTGGCTCACTGGCAAATGTGCAGAAGCAGGCGTTATGGATTGCGATATCAATTGAGCCAAAGCAGTTAAAAGCTTTCTTAACCCCTTCCTGTACGGAATGGCTATCTACTGCATCAACTCTGGTAAAAAGGAGATTGTTCCCGAACTTTGATTGTAATTCCGCGATATGGTCGGTCTGGATATCTAGAACAGCGACTCTGTTTCCACTTTCTAGCAGGCTTTCAGCCAAATAATAACCGATTCCTTGATTAGCATCTATGATAAGAATATTAGACATTGTTTCTCCTCCAGACATCCAAGATTGGATGTAATATATGAATTCGCTTCTTCGCGAAATGCCTTTTTCTTCTGGGCAGTTAACTCCCCATTAAGAAGATACCTAAAGATAAGCATTGTGATATAAGCGTAAAAGTTTTTTCCTATTTGCTCAGCTGTTTTCGAGCTCATAATCCCAAGTTGCGAAAGGGCTTTAAACATAGATATCTCGATTCTATAAGGTTCTTCAAATAACCTCCTGTTGTATGTATTTCTGTTGAATCTCTTTGTTACGTAATTGCTCAATTAGCATCAATCGCATCATTTTGTTGCAGAAAGGGTCCATCAAATAACGATCGAAGAAATAGGTATCAATCCATTCAAAGGGTGATCTTTGACTGTTATTCCATGCATCGGGTGAATGCAATAAATCCAACAGAAAATTGATATGTTCCTCAAATTGTATAAAAAGAGAATCCAAGATATCTTGCTTATTTTTAAAATGATAATAAACAGTGCTTTCTTTAATCCCAACAGTTCCGCAGATGTCACGAATAGAAACCGGATTATATCAATGCTCCGAGAACATTAAAAGTGCTGTCTCCTGAATTTTATTTTTTGTGTTCAAGATTGTCTTCCTCCTTCACCTGTCCAACGTCCATTAGATATTTTCTCTAACAATCGTTAGATTGTCAAACGAATATAGTATGAAACCAAAACATAGTGAAACACTGTGGTCACAGCAAAAAAGGAGAGAAAAAATATGAAAAGCTAAAGAGTTTAAGAAGAGACTATGAAAAAGCATAAATTATCAAGTCTAAAATCGATTGACAATTTGTCAGTTTAGATGTATTATATAAATAATAGGAGGTATAAAATGAGAGATGTAAAGGAACCTGAAATACGACGTGCAGAGATTATGGATGCTGCAATGATACTTTTTATGGAGAAGGGATATACTAATACAACAACTCAGGATATAGTTGATAAAGTAAATATATCAAGAGGGTTGTTATATTATCACTTTAAGAATAAAGAGGATATCTTATATTGTCTTATAGAACAATATTCAGATAGACTACTGAAAGATATTTATATTATTGCTTATGATGAAGATAAAACTGCGATAGAAAAAATCAGATCATTTATAGATGTCACAATTATATCTTCGGAAAATATTTCAGCAGAGGGTACAGTGCTACAAAGAACAGTTGACCTTAAAGAAAATCAATATATGATAGATAAGTTATCCCATAAACTTGTTGAGAAACTGACAATATATTTTGAAAAGATTATAAATCAAGGAATAACGGAAAAAGTATTTTCTGTAAAATACCCATTAGAAACAGCAGAGTTTCTTATGACAGCTTATGTTTTTGCTTCAAATAACATAAGTATAAGATATCTAAAGAAAGAACCTGTTAATAACTACTTAAATGCGTTTAAGGTAATGCTTGAACAAAACTTAAATACAAAAAAGCTCTTTAGTAATTAAAAAAGAATAGAATTTTTGCAAAGAGAATAATATGCCGATAGCTACTGCTAAACACGTTATCGGTTTTATTTTAAAGAATAACTGACAAATTGTCAATGGAGGTAGAAATTATGTTAGAGATAAAGAATTTTAGTAAATTCTATGGGAACAAAAAGGTTGTTGAAAACTTATCAATTTCAGTACAGTCAGGAGATATTTATGGATTTATTGGTGCAAATGGAGCTGGAAAAACCACAACGATAAAAGCAATAGTTGGGATTCATGATTTTGAGAATGGAAGTATAACGATTGATGGGCATTCCATTAAAGAGGAGCCTATTATTTGTAAAAAAATGATGGCATACATTCCGGATAATCCGGATTTATATGAACATCTGACGGGATTTCAGTACATCAATTTTATTGCAGATTTATTTGAAGTTTCTACTGAGATGCGCAGAGAAAGAATTCAGAGATACGGTGATTTATTTGGAATGACGAAAAATCTTTCGGGGATGATATCTTCGTATTCACATGGTATGAAGCAAAAAACGGCGATTATTTCTGCACTTGTGCATTCTCCAAAGTTACTAATTTTAGATGAACCTTTTGTTGGACTTGATCCGAAAGCAACTTTTCTACTAAAGAAAATAATGCACGAATGCGTATCAGAGGGAGGAGCTATTTTCTTTTCAACACATATATTGGATGTTGCAGAAAAATTATGTAATAAAATTGCAATTATGAAAAATGGAAAGTTAATTGCGAGCGGAAATACAGAAGAAGTTAAAGGCAATAAATCTTTGGAGACTTTTTTCATGGAGGTGCAGGATAATGAGCAAAATTTGGATACTAATTAGAGCACAATTGATAAATTTCTTTCCAATCAACGAAATGAAAGAACCGGGAAATAAAAAACAAAGTTCAATTGTTATTGCAAGTTTTGGAATAATAACCCTTGCTATATTTTTCTGTGTCTATAATATCATGACAGCCAAAACACTTGTACAAGTTGGACAGCAGGAATTGATACCGGCTTATATGATTGCAGTATCAAGTTTTTCAATATTATTTTTGACAATATTTTATTCTAATGGAATTTTATTTGGTAGTCGTGATATAGAAACGCTTTCATCACTACCTTTAAAAAGCTCAGACATTATAAGTAGCAAGTTTATGTTTATGTATTTATTGAACTTTTTAATAGGATTTATATTTATGCTTCCGGGGGGGATTGTTTGGGTGTTAAACGGAAGCTTAAATGTATTGCAGATTATATTGTATTTTACCTCCATTATTTTTGTTCCATTGATACCTATGAGTATAGCAGCATGTATGGGAATCATTGTTGTGGCTGCTTCATCTTATTTTAAGAGGAAAAATGTTATTGCTCTAATCTTTTCATTTGCAATGATAGGTATAATTGGATATATTGCAGTGTCAGCTATGAAATTAGGTAATAAAGATAACATTGAGATCATGCTTTCTAAGCAAATTACCGGACTGTATCCAATATCTAGGTTATTCATGCAACACACAAATTTTCCAATGTATATTGGAGAGGGATCATTTATTGCTTTTTCAACGGCAGTTTTTTATATATTTGTAAAAATCGTTTCAATGAAGTATGGATTGCTTAATACTCTTGCTAAAACAACAACAAGATATTCTGACAACAAAAATTCGAATAATAGAAAACCAGTATTTTTTGCCCTATATAAAAAAGAAATGGGACGCTTTTTAAGTTCGTACATGGCGGTCTTGAATGCAGGCCTTGGTGTAATACTTTTATGTGTTTTTAGTATATTTTTGCTTTTTAATTCTGTAGAACAAATAGGAGAGTCTTCAGGAATAGAAAATATAAATGAATATCTCTCAAATTTTGCTCCATTATTTATTGCATCTATGCTCTCGCTCAGTTGCCCGGCAGCTTCAGCGATATCTTTAGAAGGAAAAAACATTTGGATTTTGCAAAGCTCTCCTGTTAAGGTAAAAATGATCTTAAATTCTAAGATAGCTGTAAACCTTACACTTCATTTGATGGGGTATATGATTTCCATATTTGCATTTATGCTAAAACTTGATATAAACTTTATTCAAGTTATTAACCTAATAATTGTTCCTATATGCTATTCGATCTTTATAACAGTGATAGGAATTTCCCTAAATAAAAAGTATCCAAATTATGAATGGGAAAGTGAGATGATGATAGTAAAACAGAGTATGCCTGTTATAGTGTCTGCAATTATTGGAATGGCTGCGTTAGTTATACCAATTCTTCTCCATTGGTTTTTGCATTTTCCTATAATATTGACATTATTGGGAGTAGCATTTATTTTGCTTGTTATTGCAGGTAGCGTTTATATAAAAACTTGTAAATTAAATTTTATTTAGTTTAAGGAGGAGATGTTCTATGAAAAAAAGATTTTTAAAAGATGTATTGGTGTTGGTAGGAATAATGTTTGTAATATTTATTGTTTGCATATTTCTCCCAGAGCAAATTCCTGTTCATTTCAATGCAAAAGGAATCCCCGATATGTTTGCTAATAAATATTATCTTCTATTTGCTACGGTTATTCCATATTCTGCATATTGGAAATTCGTACGAGGAAGAAAAAATAAAATAAACCCGTTTAACGGGTAGCGGGCGTCAAAATACAATAGGGCTTGAACGAATGTGAAAGCCAGCACCTTGAGGTGCGTGTTAGTAACAAAGGGTTATACCCACAGAGAAAACCACCCCTGAAAAGGGGTGGCCCTTATTTATCTATTAGTTTTTGGTTTTAATACTTTAATATTTTTTCCTTTATAAAACATTGCATAAAGCACTGTAACACCGACTGTTAAAACAGCGCAAAGAATATAAATTCCGCTATAAGATAAAATGCCGTGTAAGGTTCCTAGTGCATAAGGACCAAATCCTAAACCTAAGTCAAGTCCGATAAAATAGGTAGATAGTGCGATACCTACTTTTTCAGGTTCTACAAGTTTTAAACAAACAGCTTGACCATTTGACATAAATGTACCATAACCAAGACCGATTAAGGCACCAGAGAATAATAACATGAAGCTACCGTTAGTGAAACTTAACATTAGCAGACCTAAAGTTAAAAATATAAAACTTGGATACATTACGGCATTTTCTCCACGTGCATCAAATATACGTCCAGCAAAAGGACGAGTTACTGTAATAATAAGAGCATAAACTACGAAGAAGAATGCCCCTGCTGTAGCAAGACCTAGGCTGTCAGCATAAATAGATAAAAATCCAAGAACGCTAGAATATGAAAGACCGATAAGGAAAGCAACTATTGAAATAAATAAAACTTTGTATTCAATAAATGTATTCAATGACCAACTATTTAGAAGTTGTTTTTGTTTATCGGTTAATTCGATATTTTGAACAGGGAATAAGAAACAAGCTACGGCTACAGCAACTGATAACACTATTGCTAAAATAATTACTGCGTTAAATCCAGTAATAGGAAGAAGTAACATCCCGATAAATGGACCTATAGCAGCAGCTAAACTTGTACTTAAACCGTAATAGTTAATTCCTTCACCATTGCGTGATTTTGGAATATAAGTTGTTACAATTGCGTTTGCTGCAGTAGAAATAGTTCCATATGCGAAACCATTTAAAAATCTAACAGTGTCTAAAATAATAATATTTGATGAAATTAGATATGCTGCTGTTGTAAGTAAATAAATTACTGCTCCAAAACGTAAAATTTGTTTACGTCCAATTAATTCTAATTTTTTTCCGATATAAAGACGAGCGACAAGTGTACCGATAATATAAATACCTGCAGCAAATCCGGCTTGTGCAGCAGTAGCGCCAAGCTCACTTGTTGCAAATTTTGCTGTAATAACAACAAAGCAATAGTATATTAAAAATACTATAAAGTTAATTGTAGTTATTGTAATAAAACCTGAGTTAAATAATTTTTCTTCTTTTTTGATGTCTGAGTGACTATCCATGAAAATCTCCTAACATAAATTTAAAATATATATATTATATAATACTCCTATGAAAACACATTTTCAAGTGAAAATTTTTCAAAAAATGATATATATTCAATTTTATTTTCAAAATATAATGAAACAATTACACCTCTGTAAAAGCTTTAATTGATAGTATTCTCATCGTATGTTGAAAAAATAATTTTTCGAAAATGCTTTACACAAAAAAATGAAAACGAATTATTTTCATAAGTGGAAAATGAAAAAAAAGGATCAATAAATATCGATTATAAAAATAAGAAAGAGCCTAATATATTTTTAATTATTTTTTCTATAATAAAGGTTATAATCTAAGCAACCACGCTAATGAAGATTGAATTGTCAGAATTTTCGTTTCTTTTGTAAAAAATATCTTGACAGTAAAAAAAATAGTTGATATAATTGTAGCCAAGTAATAAAGGTAAAGGAGAACAAATTTATGAAACTGTATCAAGTAGAAACTTTACAACTGAATATTCGTTGGCAAAGCCACTAGATACGGGGTCGATCTTGTTCTTTTAACATAGATACGACTTCGAGAAGTTAGTATCTATGTGGATTATTTGTGATGATTAAAAATGACCACATGGAGTTATCTAGGTCGTCTTTTATATTTATTTTAGTATAATTTAAATTTAAAAATTAGAGACCACTAGAGATGAAAACTAGTGGTCTTTTTGTATAGATACGCTTCTAGAATTATTAGTGACTGTTATTTAACTAGATAGAAAATATATAAGGAGATTTGAAGATGAAAATTAATAAGATTTTTGTAGGATTTGCAGTGCTATTAACGAGTGTTTTAGGTTATGGGTATTATGAAGGTAAAAAAAATATAGCTGAAAAAGTAGAGACCAAAGAAGTTAGAGTGGGTGTTCTTCAATTATTGAGTCATCCCGCACTAGATCAAATCTATAAAGGAATAGAGGAAGGATTAGCTAAAGAAGGATATCAAGTAGGTAAAGATGTAAAAATAGATCTTCAAAATGCTCAAGGAGATCAAAGTAACCTTGTAAGTATGGGACAAAAATTAGTAAGTGATAACAATGATATTTTAGTTGGAATTACAACACCAGCAACGTTGGCATTATCAAATGCAACTAAAGATAAGCCGATAATAATGGCTGGGATTACTTATCCAGTAGAAGCGGGATTAATTAAGAATGAAAATAACCCAGGAAATAATATTACAGGCGTAAGTGATAGAACGCCAATTAAGCAACAACTAGAGGCTATGAAACAAATTTTACCGAAAATGAAAAAAGTAGGTATTCTTTACACAGCAAGTGAAGATAATTCTGTAAAACAAGCACAAGAAGCTGAGAAATTAGCAAAAGAATTAGGCTTGGAAGTAAAAGTATCAACAGTTGCGAATACAAATGATATCCAACAGGTAACAGAGGCTCTTGCAGCAGAGACGGATGCTATATTTATTCCAATTGATAACACAATTGCTAGTGCAATGGCTACTGTCGTAAAAGTAACTGATGCGAAGAAAGTTCCAGTATTCCCTTCTTCTGACACAATGGTTGCTGATGGAGGATTGCTTGGAATAGGAGTAGATCAATACAAAATAGGAGTTGAGACTGCAAAAGTTATAGCAAAAGTTTTAAAAGGAGCAGATACTAAGACAATGCCTATCGTTCTTGCTAATGAAGGTGTTATTTATCTAAATGAAGCAAAAGCAAAACAGTTAGGAATAGAAATTCCGCAAGATATTAAAAATAAGGCAAAAGTTGTAGATAAAAAATAACTTTACTGATATTATATGGATAATAATTAAAAATGTTATTTATTCATTAATAATTTGAAATATAATGAAAGAGGTGTTTTGATGGATTTAATTATTTCGGCAATAGCTCAAGGCGCGCTTTGGGGATTATTGTCACTAGGATTATTTATAAGTTTTAGAGTACTAAATATAGCAGATATGACGACGGAAGGTGCTTATCCATTAGGTGCAGGTGTTTGTGTTATTTGCATTCATAATGGAGTTAATCCAGTTCTTGCAACTGTAATTGCTATCGTTGCTGGAATGCTGGCGGGTTTAGTCACAGGGTTTTTGATTACAATTTGTAAAATTCCAAGTTTATTAGCGGGGATTTTGACAATGACAGCACTACTATCAGTAAATTTAAGAATAATGGGAAGACCTAATTTGAGTTTGTTAAACAAAGAAACTATTTTTAGTAAATTCCAAAGTTTAAATTTACCCACTCATTATGATACTGTATTATTAGGCTTTATTCTTTCAGTAATAATTATTGGGATGATGTCACTATTCTTCTCAACTGAGCTTGGTCAAAGCTTGATTGCGACAGGAGATAATGTGAAAATGGCAACAGCACTTGGTATTTCTACAAAGGCTATGACTATTTTAGGACTTATGCTTGCAAATGGAATTATTGCTCTTGCTGGAGCTATTTTGGCACAAAATAATGGATATTCTGATGTAAATAGTGGTATAGGTGTTATTGTAATCGCACTTGCAGCAATTATTATAGGAGAAGTTATTTTCAAAGATATGAGTTTTACCCAGCGTCTAGTTTGTGTAATTTTTGGTGCGATTATATATCGTTTATTATTAGTAGGCGTGTTAAAGTTAAATATTATAGGGGCAAATGATTTCAAATTGGTATCAGCTTTAGTTATTGCGTTATTCTTAACTTTACCCCAACTGAAACTTAGTACTAAAAGAAAGGGCGTGAAGTAGATGTCATTTATAGAAATAAAAAATTTAGATAAAACTTTTTTCCCTGGAACAAATAGAGAACAATATGCTTTGAAAAATGTAAATTTGGATATTAAGGATGGAGATTTTATTACGATTTTAGGAGGAAATGGAGCAGGTAAATCTACTTTTTTAAATGCACTTGCTGGCTCTTTTTCTTTGGATAACGGTGAGATTTTAATAGAAGGACGAGATATTAGCAATATCGTTGAACATAAGAGAGCAGAGTTCATAAGTCGCGTCTTTCAAAATCCTTTGGATGGGACAGCTCCACGTATGACTGTTGCACAAAATATGTCATTAGCACTGCGCCGTGGTAAAAACCGTGGATTTAAATTAGGCACTACAAAAGAAGATAGAAAACTTTTTAAAGAATTACTTGCGACATTAGATTTGGGACTTGAGGATAGACTCGATAGCGAGATGGGACTATTATCAGGTGGACAGCGCCAAGCAATTGCGCTTCTTATGGCAACGATGACTACGCCAAAACTTCTACTTCTTGATGAACATACAGCAGCGTTAGATCCAAAAACACAGAAAAAAATTATGGAATTAACACGCAAAAAAATTGAAGAGAAGAATTTAACCGCATTAATGATTACTCATAATATTCAAGATGCTGTGAAATATGGTAATAGAATTATTATTCTTCATAGAGGACAGTTAGTTCGTGATATAAATCGTGAGGAAAAAGAAAAGTTAAATGCTAAAGAATTATACGAGTTATTGTATAATCTAGAAGAAAGTGAATAAAAGTTTATAGAGCCTTTAAAATCAAGGCTCTATTTATTTTACTTTCCGTTGACTTTCCGTCGAACATTACATACTCATAAATTTACTGAATTTTTCAGTAACATCTTTCTTTTTATCTTCAGTAAGATGTGTATATACATCTAGTGTTGTTTTTATATTTGAGTGACCCAATCTATTTGAAATGTCTTTAATATCAACACCACTTTCATATAATAAAGTAGCGTGAGTATGGCGAAAACCATGAACAGATATTTTTTTAAGGTTAGGTAGTTTCTCATGAATGAGTTTTGAGTAATAACATATCCTTGAAATAGTTAAATCAAAAATAGATGTATCAATTGGGAGAAAAGTACTTTCTTTTCTTAATTGTTTAAGTACATTAACTGTTTCATCATCAAGATAAATAACCCTATTACTTGCTTGTGTCTTTGTTTCGGATATTCGATAACCACCTTTTATAAAAGTCATATTTTTACTTACTGTTAGAGTCTTGTTTTTTAAGTCGACATCTTTCCAGGTTAAAGCACATAGTTCACCACGTCTTACACCAGTAAATGCTAAAACCCTAAAAATGCAGTATATCTCAAAAGAAAAATTGTCTTTTACTAACCTTAAAAACTCTAATAGTTCATTTTTACTATAGTAATTATCTTTTCTTTTTTCAATGGCACGAGGTATATCAGTGTATTTCATGTAATTGGTACTTATTATTTCTAGTTTTATCGCATAATCTAAAACCAAATTTACAAGTGTTCTGTATCTTTGAATTGTAGATTTTTTAAATTTTTTTGCTAAGTCATTAATAAATTTTTGACAAACTACCAACTTTATATCCTTAATTTTTATATTAGCAAAAAACGGCAATATATGTTGTTTAAAGTATTTAATATTAGCGTAGTACGTAGTATCTTTTACTTTACGTTTATATTGCTCAATAAATAGATCATATACATCTTGAAATGTATAATCTGGATTAGTTTTAAAACCAACCTCTAAAAACTCACTTTTTAATTTAATGCAGTAATTTTCCGCTTCTTTTTTTGTTCTAAACCCCTTTTTTGATATTCTTTTTTCTTTACCAGTAAAAATATCTTTCCCTATGTAGTGATTTTTTATTTCATAGTATTTTTTGTTGTCTTTGTCTATATATTCTTTAATCATTTTTATCAATCCTTTCACTAGTACCAGTAGTTTTATAAATTAATAAATGATTAGGCAAAAACCACATCATATAATGGATGTGGTAAGACTTTTAAAGGGCAGGGAATGAATTACACCTTTTGATGATTAGAACGCTTAGAAGCGGTTTAAATGGCTCTTAATTTTAAGTAGGTATATAAAATATTGATGTAACAGCATTTATGTGATATAATTTAAGTGTCTATATAATATATCTTGTTTATCATTTTTCAGCACTGGTATTATTTACTGGTGCTTTTTTTCAGTATTAGTTTTTTTCACCGGCACTTTTTTTATTTTCTCAATTTCCATATCAATTAAATCTACAATAACATCTAATCTTACATTATCTAAAAATTTCATATGAAGCATGGTTCTTATAACCCAATAAGCTGCTCCCACATATCCAGATATAATAATTAACCCAATTAATAGTGCACACCAGACGTTTGATATTTTTAATAAAAAATCCATTAAAGCTGGAAGAAGACCATTCGTTATAAGAAGTGGCAACACTGCAGATATTAAAGCTGATAATATAGCTAAAGCTACAGTATCTATCTTGCTTCCCTTTAAAGTATGTTTCAAAACTAGTAATTTCTTTATATCTTTTAGAGGTTCCCAAGTCTTTATTATACTCTCTATCGTAGATAAATCACTTGTTAATAACAACTTCTTACCTTTTTTTATTTTGCTTTTTTCGTCTTTTTCTATTATTAAAAGTCTAATACTATACTTAATTTGTAACTCCTCTTCTTCTTTCTTACTCTCTTCAATTTGTTTATTCTCTTTTTCCTTCTTACTCTTTTCAATATTTAATTTATTCATATTATTCCTTATTTCTTTAAATTATATAATTTTTACTCTAATCTACCAATAATAGGTGCTATATACTTGCAGTCTGGTAGTTTAAATATACCTATTATATTAATTTATCTATTCTATTTTCATAATCTTTTAATATTTCATCTAGAGAAATATCGCTAATTTTTTCAACAAATTTTAAGACTTGAGCTTGTTTCTCTGTACTAAGATGGGTATACAAAGCTAATAAGTTAAATACATCTTCAGAGAAATCAGAAATAATATTCTGATATGATGTCGTAAAAAGAGCATCACTATTTGATTTTCTTTCATAATTTACATCTTGTTGTTTACATTTGTTATAAATATCTTTAATGACTGGGTAGTATTTTGTGTATTTTATAAGCTCACTTTTATCTTTATAATACCAACCTTTTGCCTCTAAAAATTCTGTTATATTTATGTTGTTATTTTCAAGAAACTCTTTAAATTCATATTTTAATTTTAAAAAATCATTATTAGGTGTTTCATATCTTTTATAGTATTCATAATAAGTGTTAGTAAGAATTTCTTTATTATTTGCAAAGTAATAAGTGTATATTTCCATATCCTTCATGATTTTTTCGTTAATATATGAAAATATTATAGTATCAAATAAACTATAGATATTATTTATATCCGTTAAGTGTTTTATTTCAACAGGGTGCCATTTTTTAAATAATATGACTATTTCATCATATTGAAACGATAAAGGGTAAGGGACTGAACTATTTAAAATCATATTAGTATAATTTTCTTTAAATAATTCATCAATAGAACCATATAGTAATTCATTTACAGTCATATCGGCTATTTTAGCGATAGTAGATAATCTTTCTTTATTAGGTAGGGTAAACCCTGTCTCCCATTTTTGGACATTACTTTTACTAGCACCGAATAATTTGCCAAAAGATTCTAAAGTATAACCTTTGTTTGTCCTTATTTGTTTTATTCTCGAGCCGACGGCTTTCTTATCTATATTTATTTTCATATTTATACATCCTCTGAACTTGATTTATATTTACATTATACACTAATAAAGTATAAAAATAAACATAAAAGTAGAAAAAAATACTCAAAAAGTATTGACTTATTTCTTGAACGATGATATTATCTAATTAACGAGTAGAAAAAAATACTCAAAAAATAATAGGAGGTCTATGATAATGCAACATAAGCCAATAAGTAAAATACGTGCATATAGACATGCATTAGGTAAAACACAAAAAGAAATGAGTGAATTACTTAATATACACCATGTAGTATATGGACGAAAAGAAAGAATGTTAGTAGCATTTTCTGACAAGGAAAAAGTAATATTATTGAATTATTTCAAAGAATACTTTCCTAATGAAACAATTGACAGCTTATTTTTTTAAAAATAAAGTAGAAAAAAGTAGTCAAAATAAAAAAACCTTTCAAGTACCTAGCGACCAAATCAGACTACTTAAAAGGTTATAAGACAAGTATTTAATTAAAAATACTTTCTTACATTATACCATAAGAAAGGAGTTTTAAAAATGGAAAATAAAGAATTATATATTAATACATTATGTTTTGCAGTGGTATTCATACCATTTATAACAGCTTTAGTGTACATAACAGCATTGTTTATGGATAGCATTTATTAAGGAGTATAGAAATATGGAAGTAGTTTTATCAGAGGCACAAAGTGAAAAAATTAAAGATCAACTAAATTTATTAATTGATGAAGTTATTACAAACCGTATTGAGAAGATAAAACCATACAAGAGGTATCTAACAAGAGTTGAGCTACAAAAGTTTATAGGTATAGGTAATTCAAGTATGGAGATATTAAAACAGAACGGCTTACAGTATGCAGTATTGGGTAATAAACATCTATTTGATATAGAGGACGTTTACGAGATACTGAATAATTTAAAAACAAGATAAAAAATACAGTACCAGTAGTTTTATAAATTAATAAAAGCGGTATTATTACCGCTTCTTAAAATAAAAAGAATGGAGAAATAAGAATGAATAAACAAGAAATAATTAAAAGAATTGAAGATATAGAACAAGGACTGAGAAGTTTACAGCTTACAATGGAGTTATTATCTACTCATGCGGAAGTAATTCAAATGTTTACAAATGATGATTTGAGCAGTTTAAACATACCAACTGATGCATTATGTAACCACTGGGATAAAGTAAAAGACGGTTGTAACTTACACAAGTTAACCTGTGCCATAGCTATTAATTCATCAGAAGAATTATCAAGTATATGTTACGAAAAACTAGACGAACTGAAAAAGGTGATAAAGGATGTGATGTAATTTGAAAGAATATTATTTCTATAAACAAAAGGGCTTTAATGCTAATAAAAGAGAAGAAATACAAACTAATTTTACACCTTTTGAAATTTTAACAAGGTATCAACCTAAAGATTATAATTTACCTAATGTATCAAATGAACAAGTAGAAACATATAAATCAGAACTAATAAAGAAAGCTAAGGAAAAGAATTTTACTCTAAATTACAGTGAACAAGATTATTATTATCTAACTCAATGTAAGGAAATCAAGAAAGAAGCAGAATACTTTCTAATAGGTAAATTTAATAAGGTAAATGGTAAATTTTCAACAAAGAAAGAAGATTTTATATATAAATACCTTGCAGTATTAGATTATGAAAACTTATCATTTACTACTGAAGAGTTTTATAAATTAATTCAGTCTAAACTAGCTAATTACTCATATATGATATATAAATCAGTATCGTATACTGAAATACATCCAAGGTTTAGATTAATAGTTGATACTGATAGAGAAATGAGCGAACAAGAAAACACATCAACTATCAAAAGTATTGCTAATCTGATAGGAGTTGAGCCAGATACAGCAAGTTATACTTATAGTCAAATACAAGGGTTGCCATTAACTATAAATGGTAATGAATATAAACCTATAATAAATCATGCTACCCCTTATCCAGTACAAGAAGCGGTTAAAGAAGAAAAGAAAGTAAAAGTAGAGTATACCGCTTCTGATGTGAGCTTATCAGATGAAGACTTTAAAGAAATGTTTATCAGATATTTAGAGTTAGATCACCAGAACATAAACACTGGAGATAGTGAAGAATATAACCGAGCATTAAGTATATTATTATCTTTAGCACGTGATTTTTGCTATAACATAATAACTTATGATGTTGCTTGTGAGTGTTCTGACTTATTAGCAAATATTGGGGCAAATCCCGACAAATATCGAGAAGATAACCTAAATAAAATCAATCATGCTATTAAATGTTGGCAAAACAACCCTAATTACTTTGAAAATGAGAAAAGTTATTCAATGTTACAAAGGTTTGAGATAGTTGGTAATGAGAAAGACAAAAACTTTACGTATCTAGTAAACTATAAGCTAAATAAACCTATTTCAAGTACTGGTGAGCTTCATTGGAGATTATTTACTATAGGAGAACAGTGGAGAGTTGAAAATACTAAAATTGATAAGGACGGAAATGAAAAAGTACCTGTAATGAATTTTAATATTATCAGTAATATATTAAAAAAACATATCCCTATGAGGCTAACAGGAGAAACTGAGGATACATCTATTATTTATAGTTACAATTTTAGTGAGGGGATCTATACAGGACAAGAAGCATATATTAATAGAGCAATAGCAAAATTAGAATTTAGGTTTGACCCTAGAAAGTATACACAAGTATACAAGTTTTTAAAAACTCAACTACCATTTTCAGCTAAATTAGAAAGTAAAAACCTAATCGCAGTAAACAATGGAGTATTTAACAACATTATTAAACAACTTGAGCCATTCAATCCTAAATATTTTATAACTTCTAAATTGGCTACAAATTATAATTTTCACGCTATTAATAATTACTCGGTTATAAAAGAAACTTATTTTGATGTTGATAAATGGTTTCTATCCATTGCTAATGGTGATGTGGAGTTAGTTAAGGTATTTTGGGAGATGATAAACGAAGCTGTAAACCCTAATCATACTAGGGAGAAAATGGCAATACTATATGGAGAGGGAAACAATGGAAAAGGTACGTTTCAAGCAATGCTTACTAATCTAATTGGTATAGAAAATATTAGTACCTTAACACCTCATGAATTTAGCGGAGAGTTTAAACTAGAAATGCTACAAGGGAAAGTTTGTAATATAGGTGATGATATTAGTAACAAATATCTTGATGATGTAAGTAATTTAATGAGTATAGTTACTGGTGATCCAGTGGCAGTAAACAGAAAAGGTAAGAGCGTAATTACAGCAAGGTTTAGATTATTTAATATATTTAGTGCTAATAAACTTCCTAAGATAAGGAATAAAACTCAAGGGGCATATAGACGGCTTCTAATACTACCATTCAAAGCAGATTTTAATGGTCAAGTACAAGACAGACGTATCAAAGATGAATATTTGAAAAACAAAATTATCCTGGAGTACATACTTTATAAAGCGTTACATCTAGACTTTGAAAAGTTTTCTAATACTAGTGCAACGGAGCATATGCTAGAAGAATATAAAGAAGATAATGATTATTTATATAGCTTTGTTAAAGATTGGTATGTACACAGGAAATTACCTCTAGTAGAGCGTGTACCATTACCACTGGTGAAAATAGAGTTTGCCAACTATTTAACAACAAATTATTATGATTATAAAATTACTGGTAGTTTCGGTAGGGAATTAGTTACGCATCTTAATAATTATTATAAAGAAGAGGGAAACAAATATATAATAGACCGTGCAAAAATCAGAGTAGAAGACCGTAGAGGAATAACTCATTATCTAACCAATGTTGAATGTACAGGGAAAATACCTGATAATTTAGTACATTGTATAGTAAAAACACAGTAAATTTAAGAATTTATAAAGGTAACTTTGATTAATTTTCAGGTTACCTTTGCAGAAAAATTATTATAGTAAAGTTTAAAGGTGATATTTGCAAAAAATAAAGTAACCTATTTTTTAGTGTAGGTTACCATTGAAAACAGCTTCATATCAAGGTTTACTAACTACAAGGTAACCTAGTAACCTAAATATTTATATTTAGAAAGATTATATAATAAATATATAGGTATTACATGTAAATATAAAATAACTTTGATGTTAAGGTTACCTGCTCCCTTGAGTGTGAAAAACGTTGGTATAACTGGAGTTAGAACGGTAACCTAAAAGGTAACCTAAAGGTTACTTTTTACGGCAAATGTGAACAAAATTACACAAAATAACAAAATTCAAAAGGAAATAAAAAAATGAACATAGAGAAAATCAAATTAGACTTAGTAAAGCTAATAAAACATAAAACAGGAGTAAGTTTTGTAGAAATAGAAAATTATTTTGATGAAATAGGATTTAAATATCAAGGTGATATATCAATATGCAGAAAGAATGAAAATCTAATATTTTGGAGTGGTTGGAACACTAGAGCAACTGACCTACTATATGACTTGTTAAATAGTGAATTAGTCACAATGAGACCTACTAACGAACTAATATATTATATTGATGGGAAAGTATTAACACTACCTATTTATAAAACTGATAGATCATATAATCAATGGTTACCAGTAGAATTTAATTAAAGGAGAAAAGTAATGTATAAAATAACAAGAGTAGTAGAATTAAAAAGAACACCACTTGAAAGTATGGCTCAACGTATTACTAAATACATTAATGAAGAATTAAAAGAAGATGAATTTTTATTACATGTGGAGTATTTTAAAGACAATGGAGAATTTTCAGTGACACCTATTATAGCTTACTTACACATAGCTAAATTAATTCAGTAGAAAGGAAAAACAATAATGCAGTTATCAAAAAATCAACTAATAAAACTAGATCTTCTAATTGAGCGTTATATGGACGATAACACCATTAAAGAAGCCAAAGTAATAGAAGATTATCTAAAACATCCCCCCGCCAAGATATGTGATGTTTTGGTAACTGTATACTTTAGTTTATCACGCATACCTAACGAGAATGAGAGGAAAATAATCGATGAACATAAAGTAAAGTTGTTTAACTTATTACAAGAGAAAGGATATATCACGTATGAGGAACAAAGAACCACCGAGCATACAACCCCAGAAAAACTTAAAAAACCTAACACTGAAAAAGTAGTTGAACAGAGAACGAACAGTGAAAAAATAGAAAAACTGAATAGATATAAAAATCTAACTGAAATAGTAGAGGCTCTAGATGATAGGTTATATTTGCTTATAGAGAAGAAAGAAAGTCAATCACACGTTAAAGCTATTGACTACTCAAAAGAAAAAACTAAGAGAAGTACAAAACGATATGAGTTTAATGGTATTAACCTATTATCTGCAATACAAGAAACTGAAGAACAACTAAAGCATTATATATCTGAATTACAGCAAGAGAGAGCTTATTTACTAGATGTATTTGATAAGCTTTCATGTATAAGAACAAGTGAAGTATATCGCTTACGATACATAGAGTTAAAAACATGGAAAGATATCTCACAAGATTTAAGAATGAGTGTAACATGGTGTATAAAACAACATGATGAATACATTGAAGAGTTAGAGTTATAATCAAAGCATAATACAAAACAAGAAAGGAACATAAGAAAATGACATTGAAAGAATTTGAAAAGAAAATACACGGTATTATAAACGATAGAGAAAAAGAACTAGAGGAACTAAATAATAAAAAACTAGAAAATGAAAATAAAATCAATGAAATTAAAAGCGTTATAAATAAAGCCAAGGTTGATAATAATTTTAAAAAACACAATGAAGCTAAAAAGAAATTAGGAGAGTTAGAAAACGAACAAGAATTTTATACCGCCCGCATGGAGATAGTGAAATCCCCTATACCTCATGAAGAATATTTTAATTATCTAGATACGTTAGATGAGATACTAGGAGAGGAAATAGATAAAGTATTTGAAGAGTTTAAACCAGTACTTGAACAAGTAGAGAATATATTAACTAAAGAAAGAGATATATGGGTAAGAGCAATGGTATTAGGTGATTTAATAAAAAAAGAATTATTGAACGATAGTATACTTTCTAATGGTCATAGTACTAGTTATAGATCAATACATAAACAAAAAACATACCTTGCAGTTGAAAAATGTTATTACAAACATAATAGTTAGAAAATATGAATTATAAAGATAAACAGTGAAAAAGAAATAAAAAACGTAAAAATAACAAAAAAAACGTTAAAATCACTAATTTTTCAAAAAAATTGAAGATTTTAAGGTGAAAATAACAATTTTTAAATTTTATAGGGGGTTAGACCCTCCCCAAGGTTTCGGCTGACCTTCACGCCGTCACTGTACATTTTTTCTCGCGCGGAAATAGTACAACCAAGAATATATAAATAATACAGTTTTTTAAAAATAAAAAAAGAGGTGATAATATGGATAAAATGGCGTTAGATACTCTAGTACGTAGATACACAATACACCATAAAGATAAAAATTTTATGGAAATTAAAAGCACGAAAAAAAGGGTAGAAGATTATCTAAAAGATGAAGTAGTACTAGAAAAAATTGTAAAATTTTACGAAAAAGAACTGAATAGCATTAGTATTATATATGGAATTGAAACATCCCAGCAACTGGATGCTAAAAAGAAAAAAATTGCTGGAATAACTAGAGAATTAGATGTATTTCAACATGCGTTAGAAAATCTTAGAACAGAAAAAACAGAATTTCTTAATAAGCAATCAGCTCTAAATCGATTATCTTTTAAATGGTATGAAAAAGACTATAAACAAAAAATTCAAGAAAATGAAAAACAAATAGAAATAGATAATCACTATCTTGATTTATTAGAAAATTTAAAAGCATAAGGAGTAAGAAAATTGGATATAGAAAAAATAAAAAACCAATATGCAGATTTTTACGAAGATGAAGTATTAATAGAGAAACAAAAGAATAAACTTGTTAAAGAAATTAAAGAACTGATTAAAAAAGAAAATATTTCAAGTAAAGAAGATGAAGAAAAAAACGAAGAAATTCTAAGATTAAAAGAAAAAATAATTGAAATTAATGATGTATTAACAAATCTCGAAAAAGAAAAGGAAGCATTTTTTGAACGACAATCAACAGAAGTTAAAGTATTTTTAAAAGCGTTGAAAAAAGAGCTGAAACAAAAATATAAAGAAAATATGATAAATAAATATTATCTTGATGTTATAAATAATCTAAAATTATAAAGAGTTAACTAAAAAAAGAGATGTCGACCCCCCCTCCAAAAATTGTGGGGGAGGAGGATAAACATCTCTTTTATTTAATTATAATACAAAAAGCTATGAAATACAATACAACCAACTCTAATTAACAGCAAGAAAGTATAAAACATATAATCTTGACATATAAAAGGATCTATCAATTTATATAAAAAACCTCCTGTGTAAAAATACAAGAAATACAATCACATTACTAGAAAAATAAAAAAAGAGATATTGATCCATCCTCCAAAAAAACTGGGGGGGAAGACGTCCAATATCTCTTTTACTACTTATATTATAATATAAGATTTTAAAAAAGTCAAAAAAACACCCGATGTATCGCATTAAAAAGTTCATTACTGCATGAGTTTAGATTTTTTATTATTCTGCATTATTTTAAACGCTAGACCACTTTAAGAGGTGAAATAGTATAAAAAATTACATCAAATAATAAACTAAACACGTTATACGGCGTTTAAATGGTTATAAGAAGTTAATAAAATTTGATAAATAATATTTATAAAATGTTGGAAAATGTAGGAATAAAATTCAATATAGGTAAAAAATGTTGGTAAATGTTGGTGTAAAAACTTATATATGTTGTTAAAAACCTCAGAAAACCTCAGATTGATTTATAGGTAAATGATCTATATTGTTTTTAATTAGAATGAAAAAGAATGATAGGGCGGAAATAGAGTGATAAGAAAGTAAAACTAAAATTTGTTTTAATGATTTGTGATAAGAAAAATAAAAACAGATATGGTGGTAAATGGATAATCTTTTTTCACAATTAGAAATAAGAATAATAAGAAGTAGTAAGAATAAATTTAAGAAAACTATTGTAATGAATTTTAACAAGAAAATATAACGTAGATAAGAAAATAACTGATAAAACTGTTATGAAAGATTTTAATAGGATAAAAAATTATGTTTAGGAAAACACAACGCTAAATTGTTGCTATAGTTTTTGGCAAGAAAATTATTTAATGACAAGAAGTTTAGTTTAATAATCGTTGTAACAATTTTTAATAAGAAAAAATAACATAGATAAGAATATTTAAACGAAAATCATTACAAAAGATTTTAACAAGAATAAAAAACAGAAATAAGAATTATGAAGCTAATTTGTTGTAACGGTTTGAGAGAAGAATATATAAAGTTAACAGCATTATCTTTAGTTAAATCATTGTGCTAGTTTTTGATAAGAAGAAATTAGCTGTATAGAAAAGTAAAACTAAAAACTATTGTACCGCTTCTAAATAAGAATAAAATAGAGTGATAGGAAAGTAATTGTACAATTTATTTTAATAGTTAGTGATAAGAAGATACTACAAATTACTACATTTATTTTAAAAGATGAAATAACATAAAAAACTTGTCAAAACTTTATATTTATAACCTATAAAGTAATACCATGACTACTGTGTCTTAATGCAGTAAGTATATATAAGCTTTTATTTGCTTTGTAAGAAATTAGGTAGTGTAAATTACTAGCAAAATTTAAATAGAGGGCTTAAAACTCAAGTAAATAAGTGTTGAACAAAGAACGAACAAAGAGAAAATAAAAAATATCCGGCACTGTTGAAGCCCCTAAAAGAAGGCGATGAGAGAGTGCAAAATGTTACAAAAATATTAAGCCGCAATAAGAAAAGTTGACAAAAGTATAACGTTGATATAAAATAAATTATGAGATAGAAAGAAGCCTTTTAATCGCCTTTCCAGTCTCAAGCCGTTTAAACGAATTAATCTATAGTGATATAGAGGTGTAATAGAAGCACGTTACACCGCTTGGCAGAGCTTAAGAACTGTTCCCTTGCGACAAGCCTAAGAAGCACAACAGTAGGGAGTTAGTTGTTCCACTATCAACAACTAATCGATTGTCCCGTACGGAGACTACTTCCGTTCCGTGCTTATTTTTTATCTTTATAAAGGAGGTTGTATGGATAGTGATACAACATTACAAAGTACATTAGAAGATTATCAAGAAAAATTTTGTAATAAAAAATGTTTGTTAGAGTTGAATTATAAAAAGATGAATGATGTAATTGTTGTGTTTAGTGAAACTGATTTACATCATCTATTAGGACTTCACTATGTTTTGCCTAAGAATATTTACGCTAATAAAAGTATAGAAATGATAAAAAACAGCGAATTATTAATTTCTGATTTATCTGAACATCAAGATTTTTTCAAGATGTTTTCTAGATTCAAAAATTATAATTTTATTGAGAAAGTATTTTATGGTAAAGAAATAAATATATGTGTCGTAGATAAAGATATACCACCTAATAGAATGAAACTTAAATTAGTTATATACGAAACAACTGGAAGAACCGCGATAGTATTAGGGTTAAGAAAAATTAATGACTCTTATAAACTGGTTACTTTACACGAAAGTGATTCTAGGAAATATAATAAAGCTCGTAGAACGACAATTAAAAATATAAAATGGTTAGACTAAGTAAATTCTTGGTCTTTTTATTATGTAAAAAGACAGCAAAAAACCATCCGAACAAAATTACTGTTAAAAATTATTAACTTATAAAACTACTGGTACAAAACTTGTTGTTTACTTTCCGTTGACTTTCCGAAAAGGTGTATTAAATGTTTATAACTAGAAATAAGAAAAATACAAAATTCAGTAATATCAAAGTATTGGAAAGAGTGGAAATGTTACTTTAAATAACTTGTATTTTAGAAGAAAGTGAATAAACTAAAAATCAGTTTTGATGTTAGTCAAAGCTGATTTTTTCTTTAGGTAAAATGAATGTAGATAATCAAAGTCAAAGTAATCAAAGTACGAATCCCCAAAATAATGAATCTACTCAACAAAATAATTCAAATAATAATGCTAGCGTTAGTAATACAAATAATACCCAACAAGCAACATACAATGTTCAACAAAATTCTACTTCAAACATAAAGTCGCAAGAAGAGGTTCAAAGAATTGTGGCGCAAGCTATTTCGACACCAAAAGGAGATATTTATTTCAAAAAAATTCGTACGGAATATGAAGACGACTATGCATATCAAAATAATGGAGCACCATTATTTATTTATGATATAGAAGTTCGTGCAAATGGGTTAGAATATGATATCGAAATAGATGCTGTAACAGGGAAAGTTTTGAAAGTGAAAATTGATAGTTAATATTTTAATAAAAAAGGTCTATTGAAGAAAAATTCAATAGACCTTTTTGTTATTTATTTTTTTGGTTATAAATATAATATACGGCAAATCCTCCAAGGATAATATAAAGTGTAACGTTAGGATTAGCTAGATAAAAAAGCATAGCCTTATAAGAAATACGCATTAATATACCTTGAATAATTGATGGAGCAAATAAGATAATAAATATAATAGAATTTTTCATATTTTTTGCAATAAGCATTAATCCTATTAAAATTCCAATTAAAAGAATAATAGCTAAATATTTATTAACAACAACATTTAGTGAATTTGGAAATGTTATTGGATTATAATAAATAAATAGTGCAATAAGCATAACGATAAGAGTTATAATAGTATTTTTCGTTTGTTCTCCAAGTTTAGTTTTATTTGTATATAAAAAGATATAACTAAGATAGAAACCACCGAAGACTAATAGGCCAACAGTGCCTGCTTCTGCTAAGTTTAACATAGCAAGCGGATTTACTAAAATGGGACCTAAATAAAATAGTACATAGATAACACTAGCAATTAAAAAATTTCTTTTTAATATAGACATATATTTCTCCTTAAATTTTATTTTAGTATAGCTGATAAGCCATAAGATAAGAAAGAAAAAATGGTGATTAGAATTATTATAACAAAAGCACTTGAATTAAAAACATAAATAAGTGGTATTGATAAAATAATACTAAATAAAGGAATATATACTTTTCTTTCTATAAAATAGGATATTAACATAGTAATTGAAAAAGCAGAACAAATATAAAATAATATTAAAATAAATCCTGCTTTATCAGAGCTTCCTGAATAAAATTTCAGAAAGATTAAAGGGATAATATAGTACAAAATACTTGTTAAAATAAATGTAGCAAGTAAACTTTTTTTATTCATAATAATGACTCCATAAATATAGTATGCTATCTATTGTAATATTTTCTCATTAGTAAGTCTAGCGATATAGAAAAAATTATAAAAAAATATTTTTTAAATCCTAAAAATATTTTTAGATAACGCTTGTTAAAATGAAATAATTAGAGTAAAATAAATATAACAAAATAAAGAAGGAGACTATAAAATTATGTCAAAAGTTCATGTATTTGATCATCCATTGATTCAACATAAATTATCTTTTATAAGAGATAAAAATACAGGTTCAAAAGACTTTAGACAGTTAACTAATGAAGTAGGATCTCTTATGGCTTATGAAATCACAAGAGACTTACCATTAGAAGATATTCAAGTAGAAACACCAATTCAAACAACTACTTGTAAACGTCTTGCTGGGAAAAAAGTTGTATTTGTACCTATTTTACGAGCTGGACTAGGAATGGTAGATGGATTAATGAATTTAATTCCATCGGCAAGAGTTGGGCATGTAGGATTATACCGTGATCCTGAAACTCTTCAACCACATGAGTATTTCGTGAAAATACCTAGCAATCCAGAAGAAAGATTATTTATTGTTGTGGATCCAATGTTAGCAACAGGAGGATCGGCAATCGCTGCGATAGATTCATTAAAACAACGAGGAGTAACAGACATTAAATTCATGTGTTTAATAGCAGCTCCAGAAGGGGTAGAAGCCTTACACACAGCTCACCCAAATGTTGATATTTATATTGCAGGGTTAGATGAAAGACTTAATGATCATGGTTATATCGTGCCAGGATTAGGGGATGCGGGAGATCGAATCTTCGGAACTAAATAATATAAAAGCACTTTCATAAATTTGTAGAAAATCTTAGAAATAACTAGAAAATCACAAAAAAAAGTAATATAATGTTAAATAGATATTTCTTAATTTTGCACTAATACAGATTTTTGAGGTATTTACAAACACTATCTTATGAGAAGAGGTGAGAAACATATATGGAAGAACATACATATCTGATTGCCAAGTTATTTGGATATGATATAACAGTAAATATTCCTAGTGTAATAACAACATTAATAACTGTTGCTTTAACTTTTATTTTTGTTATGTTTATAACTAGTAGAATAAAACTAAGACCTGATAGTAAGCGTCAAAATATGGCCGAACTACTAGCGTTTTTTGTTAGTGACAATATTATTAAAGGTAATGTTGATTGGAAAAAATATGGTAAAGGTTTATGGGCTACTGCTCTAACGCTTATATCATTTATAGCCATTGCGAATACTATTGGGGTACTTATAGAAGTAAGCTATGATGGGGTGGTATATGTTAACTCTATAACAGCAGATCCGACATTTACTTTTACAATGGCGGTGTTAGTTATAGTATTTACTCATTATGCTGGTCTTAAGTACAAAGGCACAAAACGCTATATAGAAACTTATACTTCTTCAGGTATAGGAATCGCACCGTTTAAAGTTATTGAAGAATTTACAAATTTATTGACACTGTCAATGCGTTTGTTCGGTAACATTTATGCAGGTGAAGTATTACTAGCACTTTTAGCAACTCTTGCAACAGCAGGTGTCTTTGGAGCTATCGCTGGTATTACAGGATTAGTAGTATGGAAAGGATTCTCACTATTTATAGGATTTATCCAAGCATACATTTTTACAATATTATCATTTATTTATTTATCACATAAAATTAATGATGAACATTAATTTATACAAAAACACACTTTATTAAGTGTAAATTAAAAAATTAATAAAATTCATTTATTACCTAAGGAGGAAAATATAATTATGGTAGAATTAATTGGAGCAGGATTAGCAGCAGGATTAGCAGCGATTGGAGCTGGTATCGGTAACGGATATTTATTCGGTAAATTTATGGAAGGTGTATCTCGCCAACCAGAAGTTGAACCTAAACTAAAATCTAATGCATTCGTAATGTTCGCACTTGTTGAAGCGGTGCCTATCTTAGCGATAGTTATAGCATTCATTATTTTAGCAAAATAATTTAGTTTAATACTGTAATAAAATAACTAAGAAGAATAGGAGCAGTTAGTAAATGAAAAATTTAGTATTTTTAGCTACTGAACACGCTTCTCATCAAGGTTTTAATCTAGGAAATATGGCTATTAACTTAATAGCTGTAATAATCTTATTAGTATTACTGAAAAAATTTGCTTGGGATAAACTTATTGATATGTTAGATGAGCGTCAAAGGTTAGTTGAAGGACAACTTGATGATGCTGCTAAAAATCAAAAAGAAGCATTAGTTTTACTTGAAGAAAATCAAGAAAAATTAAAAAATGCTCAAAAAGAAATTAAAGTTATGATGGAAGATGCTCGTGAACAATCTAAAATTGAAAAACAAGCTATTCTTGATGAAGCTCGCAAACAAGCAGAACAATTAAAAGTAAATGCTCAAAGAGATATTGAGGATGAGAAGAAAAAAGCACTTGAAGAAATCAACAAACAAATTGCTGAATTATCAGTGCTTGTAGCTTCGAAAATTTTAGAAAAAGAATTAGATGGCTCAGCACATAGTGAATATGTGGATAAAGTTATCGAAGAGGTAGGGGTGAAATAATGAGTAAATCAGTATTAGCTAATAAAATTGGATATTCATTATTTGAAGTTGCAAAAGAAAATAATTCTTTGGAACAAGTCTCTTACGAGTTGAATGAAGTTGCAAAAGTAATTAATGAAAACTCTGATTTTGTTACATTGATGAACAACCCTAATATAGAAAAAATTAAAAAAATTAACTTGATTGATGCTTCATTTTCAGGTGTTAATAAATACGTTGTTAATGTAGTAAAGATATTAGCAGGTAATCTGCAAATCTCATTAATAAATTTTGTTTTAGAGCAATTTACTGAATTATTTAATAGATATTCAAATAGCGTTGTTGTAAAAGTTGAATCAGCTTCGCCATTAACTGAATTACAGTTAGAAAATCTAAAAGAAAAACTTAAGAATGAGTTACAACTAGAAAAAGTAGAACTTAATAACTTTGTAGATGAAAGTCTTCTTGGTGGCTTCAAACTAACTTATAATAATAAGGTAGTTGATGCAAGCATCAAGGCAAAATTAAGTGCTATAAAGGCAAAAATTTCTACAATCTAGAAGAAGTTGAAACAAGGAGGGACATAAATGGCTATTAAAGCTGAAGAAATTAGTTCATTACTAAAATCACAAATAGAAAATTATCAGTTTGAAGTTAAGTCAACAGATGTCGGTACAGTTATAGAAGTAGGGGACGGTATTGCTCGTGTATACGGTCTTAATGAAATAATGAGTGGTGAGTTAGTTGAGTTCACTAAAACAGGGGTTATGGGACTTGCTCAAAACCTTGAAGACACTAATGTTGGTATCGTAATTTTAGGTCCAACTACTGATATTAAAGAAGGCGACGAAGTGCGCCGTACAGGACGCGTTATGGACGTTCCTGTTGGAGAAGAATTAATTGGACGTGTAGTTGATCCATTAGGACAACCTGTAGATGGTCGCGGACCAATTAATACTACAAAACGTCGTCCAATCGAATCTCCTGCAGTTGGGGTTATGGGGCGTAAATCAGTATCTGTTCCATTCCAAACAGGGATTAAAGCAATTGATGCTTTAGTACCAATCGGGCGTGGTCAACGTGAACTTATTATCGGAGATAGACAAACTGGTAAAACAGCTGTTGCTATTGACTCGATTTTAGCACAAAAAGGACAAGATGTAATTTGTATTTATGTGGCAATAGGACAAAAAGAATCTACAGTACGTAGTGTTGTAGAAACATTAAAAGAACATGGTGCATTAGATTATACAATCGTAGTTACTGCATCAGCGTCTCAACCAGCTCCACTTTTATATATTGCACCTTATGCAGGGGTTGCTATGGCAGAGGAATTCATGTTTAATGGCAAAGATGTAGTAATCGTTTATGATGATTTATCAAAACAAGCAGCAGCTTATCGTGAATTGTCATTATTACTAAAACGTCCACCGGGTCGTGAAGCATATCCAGGGGATGTATTCTATCTACACAGTCGTTTATTAGAACGTGCAGCTCGTGTTAATGAAGATTTTGGAGGAGGAAGTATTACGGCACTACCTTTCGTAGAAACACAAGCCGGAGATATTTCAGCGTATATTCCAACAAACGTAATTTCAATTACAGATGGACAAATCTTCTTACAATCAGATTTATTCTTCTCAGGTATTAGACCAGCGATTAATGCCGGGTTATCAGTATCTAGGGTAGGAGGATCTGCACAAATTAAAGCTATGAAAAAAGTTTCAGGGACACTTCGTCTTGACTTGGCATCTTACCGTGAGTTAGAAAGCTTTGCACAATTCGGATCAGACTTAGATCCAGCAACACGTGAAAAATTAGAACGTGGTAAACGTACAGTTGAAGTTCTAAAACAAGACTTACATAAACCAATTCCAGTAGAAAAACAAGTAATGATTCTTTATGCTTTAACTCATGGATTCTTAGATGACGTTGAAGTGAAAGATATTCATAGATTTGAACAAGAATTATACGCATATTTAGATGCACATGAAACAGAAGCAGTTAAGCATATAATTGAAACAAAAGACTTACCAGCGACAGAAGTTATGGATGGAGTAATAGCTGCATTCAAGAAAACTTTTGCCTAGTATGATAAGTAGAGTAAAGGTGGTGAACTAATTGGCGTCACTTAGAGATATTAAAAATAAAATCAATTCTACGAAAAAAACTAGTCATATAACTAAAGCGATGGAGATGGTATCAACATCAAAACTTTTAAAAGCACAGACTAATACCCAAAAATTTAGTCCTTATATGCGAAAAATGCAAGAGGTTATGGGAACTATTTTTGGTGGGAATGCTAATATAAAACATCCTATGTTAGAAAAAAGAGAAGCTAAGAAAACTCTTTATGTAGTAATTACTAGTGATAGTGGTTTATGTGGAGGTTTTAATTCTAATATTATTAGAAATTTTGTTAACACTGTTAGTACTCGTCACAAAGATAGCGATTATGGTATAGTTGCTATTGGTAATTACGGTGCAGAGTTCTTTAGAAAAAATGGCTATAACGTAATTGATAGTTATAGAGATATACCAGATGAGCCAAGTTTCACGCAGGTTAAAGAAATAACTAACAAGATAGTGGGATATTATATAGATAAAGAATACGATAAAATTTATATACATTACAATCACTTTGTTAGTATGATTCAACAAGTTGTAACGGAAAGCCAAGTGCTTCCAGTTGAGAACACAGAAGAATTTACAAATTCAGAAACAAAAGTGCTTGGTGCTTATGAGTTTGAACCTGGTGAGGCAGCTGTACTAGATGTCTTGCTACCTCAATATGCAGAAAGTATGATTTATGGAAGTATATTGGATAGTAAAGCTAGTGAGCATTCTGCAAGAAAAACAGCGATGAAAAATTCGACTGATAATGCAGGAAATATTATTGATACACTTACGATTAAATACAATCGTGCAAGACAAGCTGCAATTACACAAGAAATCACTGAGATTGTAAGTGGAGCGGCAGCTACAAAATAGTAAATAAGAAAGGAGAAGCTATTAAGTTAGCAAACAACATATGAATAAAGGTTATATTCTCCAAGTTATGGGACCTGTAGTAGACGTTAAATTCGAATCAGGGCATATGCCTAATCTACTAAACGCTTTAGAAGTTTATATAGAAAAAGGCGATGGAAAAAAAGAAAAATTAGTTCTTGAAGTTTCTCTTGAAATCGGGGATAATGTCGTAAGAACTATTGCGATGTCATCTACTGATGGATTAAACAGAGGGGCAGAAGTAGTTGATACTGGAGCGCCAATTACAGTGCCAGTAGGTAACTATACATTAGGACGTGTGTTCAACGTATTAGGTGAAGCAGTTGACCACGGAGAAGAAGCTGGAGCAGAAGTTCAAAAAGAATCTATTCATAAAGAAGCTCCAACTTTCGAAGAATTATCAACACATGTTGAGGTATTAGAAACAGGTATTAAAGTTATCGACCTTCTTGCACCATATATTAAAGGTGGTAAGATTGGACTATTCGGTGGTGCTGGAGTTGGGAAAACAGTTCTTATCCAAGAACTTATTAACAACGTAGCACAACAACACGGAGGACTTTCAGTATTTACTGGGGTAGGTGAGCGTACTCGTGAGGGTAACGACTTGTACTATGAAATGAAAGACTCTGGAGTTATTAATAAAACTGCCATGGTATTTGGTCAAATGAATGAGCCACCAGGTGCACGTATGCGTGTTGCCTTAACAGGATTAACAATGGCAGAGTACTTCCGTGATGAAGAAGGACAAGACGTACTATTATTTATCGATAATATCTTCCGTTTCACACAGGCAGGGTCTGAGGTATCTGCATTATTAGGGCGTATGCCTTCAGCCGTTGGATATCAACCAACTCTTGCAACAGAAATGGGACGTCTTCAAGAACGTATTACATCAACTAAAAAAGGTTCTGTTACATCTATCCAAGCGATTTACGTACCAGCCGATGACTATACTGACCCGGCGCCAGCTACGACGTTCGCTCACTTGGATGCGACAACAAACCTTGAACGAGCGTTAACAGAGATGGGTATCTATCCAGCTGTTGACCCACTGGCTTCTACTTCAAGAGCTTTAGCTCCTGAAATCGTAGGAGAAGAGCACTACAAAGTTGCGACAACAATTCAAAGAACTCTTCAAAAATATCGTGAGTTACAAGATATCATTGCTATCCTAGGTATGGATGAGCTTAGTGATGAAGATAAGAAAACAGTTGATAGAGCACGTCGTGTTCAATTCTTCTTATCACAAAACTTCCACGTTGCAGAGCAATTTACAGGACAACCTGGTTCTTACGTTCCAGTATCAGAATCAGTAGAGGCATTTAAAGGAATTTTAGATGGTAAATATGACCACATTCCAGAAGATTGCTTCCGTCTTGTAGGTGGAATTGAAGATGTATTAGAAAAAGCTCGTAAACTGGGAGTAGAAGTATAATACAATAGGAGGTAAATAGATGAATACTTTAGATGTAAGTATTGTTACTCCTAATGGAGAAGCTTATAGCGCTGAAAATGCTTCTATGGTAGTTCTGGATACTACAGGTGGTCAACTAGGGATAATGGCAAATCACGTACCTATGGTTGCATCATTGAAAATAGGTCCATTGAAGGTAGTTTTTCCAGATGGTCGAGAGGAAAGTCTAGCTATAAGTAAAGGTTTCGTAGAAACGCATAAAGATAAAATCACTGTAATAGTTCAAACTGCTGAGCTAGATAAAGATATAGATGTAGAGCGTGCTAAAAGAGCAAAACAGCGTGCAGAAGAACGTCTTCAGAAAAAAGAAGATTCTCTTGATGTTCGTCGTGCTCAACTAGCTTTAGCAAGAGCGCTGGCTCGCTTGAAAGTTGCAGAGAAATAAAAATAAAAAAAGCTATGTAGAGTTGAAGATTTACTTCAATTCTACATGGTTTTTACTTTTTCATATTATTTTAATGCTTTTTTAAATCTTAAAAGAGCAGAAATTATTAAAATAAGAATTAGACCTAATGAAACATTGCTACCAGATGTTATACCAGTTTTAGGTAAAATATTATTTTTTGAATTACTTTTAGCACCTTTGTTATCTAATACTGAGAAATTTTTATCATTATCTTTATCGGTAGAATCGATTTGATGAGATATTTTTGTTTTAGCGATAATGACGAATTTACTAAAATGATTAATAGTATATGTTAATATACCATTTGAAACAGTTGATTTGATTAACTCTAGAGAATTATCTTCTTTTATATGATAAACTAAAATATCTTTACTCTTTTCATTTTCAAGAAGTTTTATATGGACGATACGCTGAGTATCTGAAATAAATTCTTTATTATGTTTAGTTAAGTTCAAATCTAATACACGAATAGTAGAAATTTCACCTTTATTTTTAATACGGCCGTTTTTATCCTCTAAAATTTTATTTATTATCTCGTCTAAATTAAGATTGTTAGTAATATCTTGTGCTTCAAAATTCAAGCCGTTTGCTAGTTTATTATCAAGTTCGACACTTGTGCCATTAGCTAATTTAATAGTAACGGTATTCCTAGAATCATTTAGTTCTAATTCAGGTAGGGTTGGTACACTAGGTGCTTCGCTAGGTACATTGTATTCAAACTTAGTACCATAGGTATTTTCTGCAATTTTATTTCCATTAATAGTTGATGCAGAATTTTTTATATTTTCATGCATTACGAATTGGTTATTATCTTGGAAAAGTTTCCCCATCTCCAAAAGAATTTTTTCAGAGTTATCTTGAGCAGCAAACATTACTCCTAAAGGTAAATTATTTGCACTTTTATAAACAGGAAGAGTGATTGCTGGATTTCCAGTTAAGTTAAATAGCCATGTATATGGAGTTCTCTTCATCATAGGCTCCCATTGTTTAACAAGAAGATTAAATCTTTCTTTAGGATCTTTAATGTCGTTAATATTATAAAGTTTCTTCTCTATTTCTGGATCAACATAAGGGTCGACTTTCTTATCATTTGAAGGAGCAGTAACGGCATTAGTTGCCATTAAGAATAAATCATATTTTTTATAAAATTCATCCATTTGTTTTTTATAGACAGACCCAGGTTTCACATCCGAAATATCGGTATTAGCATTTGGTCCTTTAGTAACAGAAGTTCCTAATGCGTAAGTAGCAGGATCTAGATTGTACTTAGTACTTTCATTTGCTAATTTAGCAGCTTGAGCATAAGCGCCGCCTATAGCACCAACTGTGTAAGTACGAATTCCTTCATAGCCATCTATAGGAAATTCATTAACTTCTTCAACAGTAAATCCTTGTTCTCTTAAAAAAGCTACTGCTTTTAAAACTGCTTTTTTACCATCTTCACTCAATTCCACATCTTTAAGCGGAGTTTTCAATGAGTATGCAATTTTTAAAGTTCTTAAATCTTTAGGAACCTCAATAAGCGTTTTTGGTTTATTAATTTTTGTTTTATCAAAATAAACTTTCGCGTCATTAATATCCTTTACTAATGGGAATTTTACTACATGACCTGTAGGTTTTAAGCCTATTAAACCTGTCCAAGAAGCTGGGATACGGATAGAACCACCAGCATCACTCCCACTAGCAATAGCGACCATACCACTAGAAACAGCACTAGCAGATCCTCCTGACGAACCACCTGCGTTACGAGTAGAATCCCAAGGATTTCCAGCAGGACCAAATAGTTTTGAATCGGTAATATTTCTAGTACCAAGTTCAGGGTAGTTTGTTTGCCCAAGAATAACAAACCCTAGTTTTTTAAATTCTTTTGCGACCATTAAATCACTTTTAGAAACTTTATTTTTATTAAAATAAACTCCATTAGAAGCATCACCATTTTTTATTTGATCTAATCCTTTAATTAATGTAGGAACACCTAAAAAAGGTTGTTCATCCCAATTAATAGGATTAGCAGATGCATTACCAGCAGTAATTCTATTATCAATTTCTTTAGCTTCTTTATAGGCTTCATCAACTATGGCCTGTGGGATTTTTCCATTTTCTGTAGTTAAAACAGCATTTAATTTTTTATTTTCCTCTTCTATAACTTTATAAGCTAAATCAACTAATTCTGTGCTAGTTACTTTTTTCTCACGGATAAGTTTTGCTAATTCTAAAGCACTTTTTTGCTTGTATTCAACTAAAGATAATGGTAATTTGTTAGGTAACTCTTTATTATTAATCGAAGAAGGGTTATCTATTTTTGTGGTATTTGCATTTTGAGAAGTTGGTTCAGCTGCAATTTCTTCATTTGCTTTTGCAGAATTAGAATTATCTAAAATAGGTAAAAATGCAGTCGCTGCAAATGCAGGGATAAGGACATATTTTAAATTAGTTTTTTTCATGTTGACTCCTTTAAGTGTAACAGTATTGTTTACAAAATAATTACTGATAATAATTATACATCGTTAGTTCGTTATTTTAAAGTTATAAAACTTATAGAAAAATATAAAAAATTATTTTAAATTTTTTAAAGAATAATATAGTAAAAAAATTGAGTAGACGTAATAATAAGATAAAGTTAAATATTTGTTATATTAACATAAATCAAAAAATAAAATGAAATAAATAAAATTTTATTTTCATCTATTTTTTAGGAACTTAAATAAAAAATTGTTAGTTTTACATAATTGTGATATACTCAAAGTAGGTGTTTAAAACGCTTACTACAAGGCTACTTGTAGATTATTAAAATTAAATATAAAATTAAAAAGTTATATTTGTCATAAATTTTATTTTGAGATAATTTTATATGTTGTCTTGTAGAAGTAAAATAATTATCAGGGGGAAAAACACATGACAATAAAAGTTGCTATTAATGGTTTTGGACGTATTGGGAGATTGGTCTTAAGACAAATTCAAGCTCAGCATGTAGATGATATTGAGGTTGTTGCTGTTAATAGATCAAGAATGCGACCTATTGATCAAATAGTATATCTGTTAAAATATGATACTACGCAAGGACCTTTTCCTGGAACAGTAGAAGAAGGAGAAGGAGCGTTTATCGTTAATGGTAAAGAAATAAAGGTATTTGGGGAACCAGAACCAGAAAAATTACCATGGAAAGAATTAGGTGTTGACATTGTATTAGAATGTAGTGGTAGATTTAACAGCAAAGAAAAAGCTGAGGCGCATATAAGAGCTGGGGCGAAAAAAGTGTTGTTATCTGCACCAGGTGGAACAGATGTAAAAACAATAGTTTATAATGTAAACCACGAGATATTAACAGGAGAGGAGACTGTTATTTCTGGGGCATCTTGTACAACAAACTGCTTGGCACCTATGGCTAAAGTTCTTCATGATAATTTTGGAATAACACAAGGGCTTATGACTACAATTCATGGTTATACAGCAGACCAACATACATTAGATGGTTCTCATAAAAAAGGTGATTTTAGACGAGGAAGAGCAGCGGCAGAAAATATTGTTCCAAATACAACAGGAGCAGCTAAAGCTATTGGACTTGTTATACCAGAATTAAACGGAAAATTAGATGGAGCTGCACAAAGGGTTCCAGTTCCTACAGGTTCACTTACAGAGTTATATGTAAATATTGAAAAAACTACAACAGTAGAAGAAATCAATGCTGTGATGAAAAAAGCGGCAAATGATTCATATGGATATACAGAAGATCCGATAGTATCATCTGATATTATTGGAATGAGTTTTGGTTCATTGTTTGATGCCACTCAAACTAAGGTCATAGGAAAAGGTGAAAAACAAATGGTGAAAGTTGTGTCATGGTATGATAATGAAATGTCATATACAGCTCAATTAATCAAAACACTAAAATACTTTGTAAAATTAGTTAAATAAGAATATATATATAAATCTGGCATTTATTTTTAAAAATAGATGTCAGGTTTACTTTTCTTATGAAGATAATAACAATTTATTATTTTTTAGAATATATTAATAATAGTATTATGTTTAGGGTATATAAATTACATATAGGTTAATTTCCCTAATTAAATATAAAATTATTGATAATGATTGTCGCTAAAAGCTTAGTTATATTGTATTATAGGATATGTAATATAACAACACGAAGGTGAATGACTATGTTATATAGGATAAGATAAACTATTTCTAAAGCATAGGTATTCACAAAAATATTTTTATAAAAATGGAGTGGAAGAATGAGAAATATATTCAAACGAAAAGAATTATTTTCGATAAGAAAAATAAGTGTAGGAGTAGCTTCAGTAATAATAGGAGCTAGTATGTTGAGTGGAGTACAACCATTAGGAAAAACGGAAGTACAAGCAAAAGAAAATATAGAAGTAGAAGCAACTCAAGATGTACAAATAAAAGTAGTAGAATATGAAGGTAGAGCGTTAATAAAAATAACCGCTACAAAAGATATAAGTAATGTTGATGTAAAAATTACATTAGATGGACAAAAAGTAACAACATATCATGTAGATAAATTAAAAGCAGGGGAAAGTATAACAAAAGAGTTAACAAAAGAACAACTAGGTAAAGTAAAAGATAGACTAGCTAAAAAAATAAAAACATTACCAAATACAGCGATAGTAAGAAAAAGTGTGGAACAAACATTCAGTATAGATAAAAGTAATCTAAAAGTTGCAGTTTCATATGATATAGAAGAAGGAACAGTAGTTCCTAATAAACCAGAGGTTAAGCCAGAAGGGCCATCAAAACCAGGTAAACCAGATGTGAAACCAGAAGGGCCATCAAAACCAGGCAACCCAGATGTAAAACCAGAAGAGCCATCAAACCCAGAGCAACCATCAAATCCAGGTAATCCAGATACAAAACCTGAAGAACCATCAAATCCAGGGACTAAACCAGAAGTAAAAAGAACAAAAGCTGTAGTAGAACCAGTATTTGTAACTAAAGGAACAGAACCAGTATTAGCGAACTTAACTTTCCAATTTACGAATGTAAAACACCCTGAAGAAGTAGTAGAACAAACAACAAACCTAGCGATGTTAGGAGGAGAAGAATTGTATTTAGATGAAGAATACAAACTTACACTTAAAGATAATGCAGGTTATACTTTTAGCGAAAGATTAGTAAAAGCTAAGAAAGAAGGTGACTTCGTAGTATTACAGGATGCCAATACTAACGAAACTATTGAAACACTATCAGTAAAAGAAAAAACATCAGGTTCTGAAAATCCAGGAGAAATCACATTAGATAAACTTGTAGCTAAAGTAGTAACAAAAGATGATAGACCTTTTGGAGATGTACCATTTAGACTATTTGAATTCGATAGTAATATTCCAAATATAGTAAAAGAAGCTAAAACAAACGCTTCAGGAGAATTAACACTTGATGCGAAAAGCTTAAAACCAAATACAAAGTATGACTTAAGAATTCAAAAGAAAAACACACCATTCTTAAGAGATAATGTTGTATTCACAACTGATAAAGACGGAAAAATTAAAACAATTGATAATAAAGCAGTAACTCAGACAACTACAGGAATAATCGAGTTTAAAGAAGAAAAAGTTAATGATAATGAAGCAAAAATGACTAAAGCTCGTTTTAAAGTAGTAGATGAGCAAGGAAACCCAGTAAAAGGTGTAGAACTTTCGGCAAGTGGAATAAAAACAAAAATAACTACATTAAAAAATTCTCGTTCAGATGAAAATGGAATAGTTACACTTGACTTAGAAAGTAAGGTAAATGGAGTTAATTATATAGTAAACGTATCAAAAAATGATCAGTTTAACTGGCAATTCAAACCAGAGGCAGTATCATTATTTGTAACAGAAGAAGGAAAAGTAAATTATACTAGCGGAGATTATAAAACGTTCAACTATAATGGAGAAAATATCCCAGTATTTGTTGTTAAGAAAATAGATCTTAATCACTTAAAAACTAAATTACAAGAAAAAATAAAAGAAGCAGAAGAAGTATTAAAAACAAGAGAAATAAAAGAGCTTCGAGATATATTAAATTCTGCAAAAGAAGAATTAGCAAAACCGGAAACATTACCTATATATGTAGGTGGATATTTGAATGATTTAACAAAAGTGCTGGAGAAAATTAAAAACCAACCTGAACAAAGAACAAAAGTTGTAGTTGATTCAGTATTTGTATCTAAAGAAACAGAACCTGTTTTTGATACTTTAACTTTCCAATTTACGAATGTAAAACACCCTGAAGAAGTAGTGGAAAAAACAACAAATCAAGGGACGTTAAGTGGAGAAGAATTGTATTTAGATGAAGAATATAAACTTACACTTAAAGATAATGCAGGTTATACTTTTAATGAAAGATTAGTAAAAGTGAAAAACCTTGATGGTTACATGGTATTACATGATGCCAATACAAACGAATCTATTCAAACATTATTGGTAAAAGAAAAAACATCCGGTCCTGAAAATCCAGGAGAAGCGAAAAAGAAAGGGATTATTCCTTATCTAATAGTTTCTAAAAATGGACATCCAGCATTAGAAGAGATAGAATTTGAGTTAGTAAATAAAAAAGATCCTAGAGATATTATCGCAAAAAGAAGCTCGAATGGTATGTTAGTTGGTATTGAGGTTAATATAGGTGATGTTTACACTATAAGGGTAAAAAATAATGCTAATTATGTATATGAACAAGATGTAGAAATTAGAGATATGGATGGATCTACGGTGGCATTTAAAGCAGGTACAGATAAACCACTTGAACAACTTGATCTTATTGCAAAAGGGAATTAATAGAACTTGGCAAAAGAATAGCTTGTTCATTAAGGACATTAGATGAAAAGGAAGATAAAACTTTTCGTCTAATGTCCTATAATACCTTAAAGCGAGAATTATAGTAGAAATTGAGAAATTGCAATTAAAGTTAAGAAGTAAAATAAGATGACCCTAGTCGCAAGGTTATACTGATTGTCAACCAACTCAATAGTCTGAATAGATAAGAATAATACTAAAGAACATAGAGTATTTTTTAGTATTGAATAAGGATATTTGAAATATCTTAGTAGAAGTAATACAGAAAAATAATATAGATAATTTTATAGGAGATTTTAAAGCATGATAAAAAACTTATTTAGGAAAAAAGAATTATTTTCGATAAGAAAAATAAGTGTAGGAGTAGCTTCAGTAATAATAGGAGCTAGTATGTTGAGTGGAGTACAACCATTAGGAAAAACGGAAGTACAAGCAAAAGAAAATATAGAAGTAGAAGCAACTCAAGATGTACAAATAAAAGTAGTAGAATATGAAGGTAGAGCGTTAATAAAAATAACCGCTACAAAAGATATAAGTAATGTTGATGTAAAAATTACATTAGATGGACAAAAAGTAACAACATATCATGTAGATAAATTAAAAGCAGGGGAAAGTATAACAAAAGAGTTAACAAAAGAACAACTAGGTAAAGTAAAAGATAGACTAGCTAAAAAAATAAAAACATTACCAAATACAGCGATAGTAAGAAAAAGTGTGGAACAAACATTCAGTATAGATAAAAGTAATCTAAAAGTTGCAGTTTCATATGATATAGAAGAAGGAACAGTAGTTCCTAATAAACCAGAGGTTAAGCCAGAAGGGCCATCAAATCCAGGTAAACCAGATGTGAAGCCAGAAGGACCATCAAATCCAGGTAAACCAGATACAAAACCTGAGGATTCAGCAAATCCAGGTACGCCTGAAGTTAAACCAGAAAATAAAGTAGTGAAATTTGAAGACGCTAATCTGAAAAGAATACTTCTTAAAAAATTAAAAGCTTATAATGGACAAGATGAAGAAGATGATGGTTTAGCAGGTGAATATAACATAAAAATCAAAGATAAAAATTATAGAAAAGATAAAAATGATACTGAAATATACGAAAAAGATTTAGAACAGTTAGAATCTTTTGCTATAAGAGGATTTGATGAAGAAACATATGAGCCATTTGAAGGTGATCAACAAATTAAAAGTTTAGTTGGTTTAGAAAAAGCAGTTAATTTGAAACAATTAACAATTTCAAATAACTGGGAAGATTCAAGAGGGTCTTTAAGAGACATATCTCCATTAAGAGGATTAAAAAACCTAGAATTATTGAGATTGTCACATAATGACATAATTGATATATCGCCACTAGCAGAATTAACTAACTTAAAACATCTATTTATATCTCATAACCAAATAGAAAATGTAGAAGCTGTTAGAAATTTAACTAACTTAGAATCATTAGACTTCGCTAGAAACAAAGGTCCAAAGAGAATAAGTGATATAACTCCAATAGCGAACCTAACTAAACTAAAATTACTAGGACTATCAGATGCTAATATTCCAAATATATCTGTGTTGAAAAATCTAGTTAATTTAGAAACATTTATGTCTGATCATAGTCAACTAGGAGATATATCGGCATTAAAAAATGCAAAAAATCTAACTAAACTTTATCTAGATGGAAATAAAATCGAAGATGTATCAGCACTAAAAGATTTAGTAGAACTTAAAGAATTATATTTAAGAGATAATAATATTTCAAAAATTGATTTTAGCAAGTTAAGTAAATTAGAAGATGTTAATGTTCAAGGGAATAAAATAAGTGATTACTCATCATTAGAAAATCTAAAAGCACTTAAATATGTAAATGTATCAAAACAAAATATCGATTTAAATAAAGAAGTTGAACTAAAAAATGGTTCTGCTGAAATAGATATGCCAGTATTAGGACTTAAAACTCTAGCTAAAGAAGGTACAATAAAAGTAACTTCTGATAATGATAAAGTAAGTGCAAGTTACAATGAAGCAACAAATAAAGTAACATTAAGCGTTTCTGAAGAAGTACAAAAAGAATTTGCTAACAAAAATTTATCAGTTAATCTAAAGGTTTTATATGTAGGTAAAGGTGACAATAAAGAAGAAGAAACTAGCATAGATGTAAACAATATAAAATTAAACGTTAAAGCTGAAGATTCTTCAAATCAAGCATTACGTACTAAGTTAGAGGAATTAACTAAAAGAGAACTAAGAACGGAAGCTGGATATATAGCCAACCAAGGGAACCAAATAGCTAATAATGCGTGGATAATTGCTAAAACAGATGCCGAACGAGTATTAAAAAACGATTCGGCAACAAAAGAAGAATTAGAAGCAGCTATTAAAAACTTGGGAGAAAAAATATATGAGGCTGTTTTAGGAAGTGAAAAAGTAAAAGTTGAAAAACTTATAAGAGCAGAAAACAGATTAGACTTGATTCCTAAGTTAAGAAAAGCAAAAACTTTAGAAGCAGTTTTAGAATTAAAAAAATTAGTTAAACCAGAAGGTGAAGCAACTCCTGAAGGACCTAATAAACCAGAGGAAAAACCAGGTAAACCAGAGGGGACACCTGGAGGAACACCAGGAACAACTCCAGAAAAACCAGGAAATGATGAAAATGGAAATAAGCCACTACCATCAGAAAAGCCAGTAATTAATAGTTATAGTTTTGATGATAAAGTGGTAGAATCAGCCGGAGGAGAAGTTAATGTTACTATAAAAGGGGAAAACTTAACTGCTGACAATGTTAAGATTAAAGTTTTAAATCCTTTTACAGCAGCAAAAGAGGAAGAATTATCAAATTCAATTACATACAAAAAAGTAGGCGATGATGTAGTAGCAACTATTAAACTACCAGCTAATACAACTTCAACAGCAAAATCATTTAATTTAGTATTTACCGACGCATTAGGTATGAAGGCTAAAGTAACGTACACAGAAGAGCGTGGAGAAAATGGTCGTGTAATAACAGTTTTACCAGCAGGAAAAACTAAACAAGATTCAGTATTGAGTTTTGTGACAATAAGCTCTTATCAAGCACATCATAGCACTGATTTAACAACTACAACAACTGACAAAGGAAATGTTAGTAAAAAAACAGTTGCTCATTTATATGGAGCTAATTTAAAAGCAAATATTACAAAAGTTAAAATTATTGATCAAAATGGTGTAGAGTGGCCAATTCACACTACAGGAAGTAATATAGAAGCATCTGATTATCCAATGATGGTTATCGGAAAATTAGGAAATGGTATTTCTGGAAATGGTACTTACCAAGAAGCTGAGATAGTTTTACCTAACCATTTAGATACAGATATGACCTTTACATATGTATTTGCTCCAGATGGTGTAAACTTTGATGAAGCACATAAAGTAACTGCGGTGGTAGAAAAAACTACTAACGTAAGACCAGCAGTTAAACGAACTATTACTGTGAAATATCAAGATGAAAATGGTAAAACATTAAAAGATGATAAAGTATTGACGGGTTATTCATGGTTTAACTATAGTGTAGAAAAAGATACAATAGATGGTTACAAAAATGTCATTGTTAAAGACAATAAGGCATTATCAGGAAAATTTGGAACAAAGGATCAAGAAATAGTTCTTGTTTATACAAACAAAGAAGTGGCTCAACCTTCAGAAACCGAAAAACCTGCTCCACAAGAAGATACTTTAGCAACTTCAAAAGCTAAGTTAAAAGAATTAGCAGATAGAGATTTAAAACTAGAAGATAGTTATAAAAAAGCTAGTTCAGAACTACAAACAAACTGGAGAAAAGCAAGAGCATTAGCGAATCGTGTACTAGCGGAAAGTAATAATAAAGAAGAGGTAGATAATCAAATTGTAGCTCTTGAAAAAGTGATTGCTGCGATAGAAAATTTTACAGAAGCTTCGAAACCAAGTGAAGAAAAACCTAAAGAAGAAGGTAACGCAGGAAATACAACAAAACCAACAAAAAGTGTAGACGAGTTGAAAATAGAACTACAAAAGTTGGTAGAACAGGATCCAACAAAAGAAGATAACTATAAATTAAAAGATAGCCTTCAAGAAAAAGCATGGAAAACAGCTAGAGCAAAAGCGCAAGCATTATTACAAGGCGAGGCTACTGCAGAAGTTCTAGAAGAACAAGTTGGGAAACTTACTAGAGCATTAGAAACTTTGGAAGAAGAAAATAAACTTGCTAATGACAAAGCTGATAAACCAAATACAACACCAGAATCACCAGCACAAGAAGAAAAAGTATCAGAAGTCACAAGTTATACTGGAGATAAAGCTGTAATCTCAAAAGCAGATGGAAAACTATTGGTGACAGTTAATGGGAAAAATCTAAAAGCGAGTGATTTAAGCTTTAGATTCCATGATGGTAACTCTTGGAAAGATGTTACTTTGAAAGTAATCAGTGAAGATTCTAACAAAATTGTTTTAGAGTTTGTTGTTCCAGAGGAGTTAAGAAATTCAATGGCTACATATAAAATTTCAGCAAAATATAAAAATCAAACGATAAAAGCAAATGGAGCTATTAATTTTAAAATAGCGTAATAAGTAATAAATAGTGGGATTGAATCAGAAAATGTTGTTGAAGTTATTTTCTAGAGTCGTCCCACTAAATTTTTAAAAAAGAAAACTTATTAAGGAGATATTATGAATAATTTAAGAAAAAAAGAAAAATTTTCTATAAGAAAGTTTAGTGTAGGAATAGCATCTATTCTTATTGGAAGTAGTATGTTGATGACCTATCCACAAGTTAATCTTCCAACTGTACAAGCAAAGGAAAAAATAGAAGTAGAAGCTAATACTGATATTAGTCTAACGGTTAGAGAAACAAATGAGGAGACAACTATAGAATTATTAGCATTAAAAGATTTAACTAATGTAGATGTTAAAGTTACTCTTGATGGTGTTAAGGTAATTACTTATCATATAGATAGTTTGAAAGCTGGTCAAAAACAAGAAAGAGTAATTTCAAAAGCGGAATTACAAAGTATTAAAAATAATATAAAAAACAAGAAAATCCTACCTAATACTGCTGTAGTAAGAAAGGATATTTCGAAGAAATTTTCTATTACTGGTGGCGAACTAGGTGTTGGAGTAAGTTATGATGTAGAAGAGGGCACTGCAGAAATAAAACCAGAGAAACCAACTAAGCCAAATAAACCAGAAAAGCCGACAGAACCAAGTAAACCAGAAATACCAGTTTATGAAACAGCTGATGGAGAGAATGTAACATTAAATGAAGATAAAACAAGAGCTGTTTTTGAAGATAATGACAATAGTACACCAGTTAAAGTTGACACACCAACTGCTGCATTAGAAAAAGATGTTGCTAGATTAGAAGTAGAGAAAGTTGATGTACCTAATGTAGATAACACTAATAATGATATTTATAATATTAAGTTTTCTACCAAATCAGGAGAAGAACGACAAATAAGACAGCCTGTTAAAGTAGAGATTCCTGTAGAAAAAGAAGTAGAAGAAGCATATCGTATAAATAAAGACGGAAGTGGCAAAGAATCTCTACCATTTAAGAATGTTGCTAAAGATAATAAGAAACATGTTGAGATAGTAACAAATGAGCTGAATTTAATTGGAATTAAATATAAGGAAGAAACGGTTAAGCCTGAAGATGAAGAAATTACAATAAGTGATGCGAATTTAAGAAAATTAATAAACAAAAATATAGATTCAACAAGAGATGATAACCAAGAAATAACTAGAAAAGAAATAGAATCTCTAAAAGAAATTAATATGAGAGATAAGCAGGGGAATCCTATTTTAGAAGCTAGTTCATTAAAAGAAACAGCAGATTTTAAATTTGTTCAAACACGTGGAATAAAAACTCTTGTGGGATTAGAAAATGCGATTAATTTGGAAAAACTTGACTTAGCAGAAAATGAAATTTCTGATTTATCACCAATATCAAAATTAACTAAATTAACAAAACTAAGTTTATTTAGAAATAGAATATCAGATTTAAAACCAATTTCAGAATTAACTAATTTAGAGTATTTAGATTTATATGCAAATAAATTAGTAGATATAAGTCCACTAGAAAAACTTGTTAATTTAAAACATTTAGATCTTCACAACAATAACGATCAAACGGGAGACCCTGTACATCCAACTGTAAGTGGTGGGATAAAAGATATTTCAGTAGTGAAAAATCTTACTAAATTGGAACTTTTATCACTTGGAAGTAATAATATTTCAGATATTAGTGCAATAAAGAATTTAGATAATATAAAAGATTTAGTATTAGGTGGGAATCATATTAGTGATTATTCGGGACTTGAGCAGTATATTGCCGATAGATTAGCTAAACAACTGGAAGGCGAAGGCAGTATGAGATTTGATGGTCAAAGAATTAACTATGATAAAACTATCGATGTTGCTGGGACAACAGTTTCAGTAGAAAGTCCATTTAAAGGTATAAATGAGCTAGGTGAAAAATTAGCAAAAGTTTTTGAAAATGATGAGCCAATTAACTTATTCTCAGAAGTAACAACAAATGTAGAAGGAGTAAGTGCTACTTACAATCCAGAAACTTCTAAATTTGATTTTACATTTACAGAAGAATTTTTAAATAAAAATCAAGGGAAAGTAGTACCTGTAAACTTGAAATTATCTACAGATGATTATGTTTGGAGAGTTAATAATATAAAATTCAATATAGGTAAAAAAGAGATATTCAAAGATAAAGTATTAGCTGATAAATTTAAAGGGAAAGATTTATCTAAAATAACAGAATTAACTAATCTTTATGGTGTTAAAGATTTATCAGGTATAGAAAACTTGACGAATTTGACAAAACTTGAGATTAACGGAGAATATAATGATATCAAGGATATAGCTCCAATAGCTAATTTAACTAAATTGGAAGAACTATCTTTAGAAAATGTGAAAATTAAAGATATATCAGCATTAAGTAAATTAACTAATTTAAGAAGTTTAAATATTGCTGGACCTTTTATTGATCCAGAATATTCAGATGCACAAAATCCAGTAGACTATGTAATTAATAATATTGATGCTTTGAAAAAATTAACTAATCTTGAGACTCTTAGTATAGCTAATAGAGGTATAACTGATATAAATGTGTTATCTGGGTTAACAAAATTAAATGATGTTGTTCTTTCTGGGAATAATATAGCTGATATAAGTGCATTGAAAAACCTAACGGAGATAAGCAATTTAGATTTGACTAGTAATAAAAATATTGAAGATATTTCAGTATTAAAAGATTTAACAAATTTAACAAATCTATGGTTAACTGAAAATAAAATTACCTCTATAGAAGCTTTGAAAAATTTAACAAATCTTAAAAAGCTTTATATTAATGTTAATAAAATTTCTGATTTAGCACCTTTAGCAGATTTAACTAAGTTGACTCACTTAAGTTTAGGAGCAAATGATATTAAAGATTTAACACCATTAAAAAATCTGACTAATTTGACTTCGTTAAGGGCTGCAGATAATAAAATAACAGATGTAAGTAGTTTAACTAATTTAGTAAAACTTGCGGATTTAAACTTGAGTAATAACAGTATTCATGATTTTTCTCCATTAAATTCTTTAGAAAAAATCAATAAAAAACGAGGATTCGCAAAACAAATAGAAGAAGTAGATGTAACTAATAAGGAATTTACACTACCGCTGGCTAAAAGTTTTGATGGAAGTGAAATTGATTTAGATACAAATGAAGATGGTACATTGAAACTTTATGAGGTAGCTAATAAAAAAGGGAAAAATCAACCTAAGGTAAATGATGAAACAGAAGAACTAGTACCTATTGGGAAACAATATACTATTACCAAAAAAGATGGTAAGTATATTTTACCTGATAATATTGAAAATGGATTATATGCAGTTCAATGGTTTAAATCTTACCAACAATGGGGAACATTCATTTTGAATGTTAATGTGTCGAAAGAAACAGATAAAAAACCAACAGATACAGTAGAGTTATCAGCAACTGACAAAGTATTTTATAGAGCGTTATTAAATGATTGGAGTAATTTTAACAAAAAATATAAAAATTTAACAGATAAAGCTAATTCTGAACATGTCGCTAATAATAAACCTAAATCAACTCCAAAACCAAATTCTGAAGCGGAGTTTCATGTAAGTGATTTTGAAAAATTACGTGTATTTGATGCTAATGGAGAGGTTAAATTAGGGAATACACCTATAAATATTCCAGTTGTAGATGGATTGGTAAAATCTTTAGAGAATGCGACTAATTTAGAAGAGTTTAAAGTTCTTGCTAAAAAAGATGAAGTTAGAAAAATTAAAGACTTTTCTTTCTTAAAAAAATTATCAGAGTTGAAATTATTCTATTATACAAATCAAAATCAAACGAAAGAGAAAGTAGATGTAGCTAATTTAGACTTAACGTCAAATAGCAAGTTGGAAGATGTTCGAGTAGGTCAAGGGAATTTACAAAATCTTAATTTTGTTAAGGGCTTAAACTTGAAAAATTTAGATGTAGAAGATAATGAGTTAAATGACATATCAGCTCTGAAAAATATGACTAGCTTAACAGAGTTACACTTAGATAATAATAAACTTAGTAATAACAATATTTTAGATATAGCTGGGCTTGTTAATTTGAAAACATTATATTTGAAAAACAATAAGAATATTAGCGATATCAACGCTCTTGAAGGTTTGAAAAATATTGAAGCGTTAGAGTTGAAAAATATGAATATTAGTGACATAAGTGTTCTGAAAAAATTACCTAATTTACGTCGTTTAGTAGTTGATGGGAATCCGTTAGCTAAAAATTATTTAGATATAATTAAAGTATTAAATATTAATACAGGATATTTAGGAGAAATCACAAAAGAAGATTTTGAGTGGTTAAAAGAATATGCAAGTCGTGCAACTATTGCTGAAGCTACTCTAAATGAAAACAAACAACGTGAGTTTACATTTACAAAATTACCAATTACAGTTGAAGTTAAAAAATCACAGATAAAAGATGGTAAAGTAACTATAGAGAATCCACTAAAAGATTGGGATGGAGTGGGAGCAGGATTGGATTATGGAAAAGAAGCACCAGCGGATTTAGAAATACCAGTAGAGGATACTACATATATCACTATTAACTTAGGTGAGGTAACTTCTAAAGTTATTAAATATGATATTAATATAGAGGACTATAATCATGAATTTGAAGGTCGACCTGCAAATATTCATGGAACTATAGAATTAATTATTAAGGTTGTAGATTAACAAATAACCCTAGCTATAAATTACATTTAGCTAGGGTTGATTTTTTAGTTTTTTGTATCAATAAGTCTCATGACTCTATCTAGATAGGTGTTATTATTTTGGAGTTCTTGTTTTTCTTCTTTTACTACTTCTGGTTCATCAGTAATAATCGCAGCTGCAGGACTTTGAAGATATCCTCTAATAAGAGTTAAGTCGTTAATAGTCCATACATAAACTTCTTTATTTTGCGTGCGAGCTTGCTCTACTAATGAGTCACGATAAGAAAAATCTTCAATAACGTAGAAATCAACTTTATTATTAGAAAATTTCCCAAGTTGTAGAGGAATTACATAACCAGTATTAAGTTCTGGGAATTTATTTTCTAATTCTTCTATTATTTTAAGATTAAGCGACATATATTTGTACTCTTTTTCGATGCCTAGCTCTTTTATTTTATTAATAAAAATCTCAATATAATTACTTGGTTCTCCCCCATGAGGTTTTAATTCAACAAGAAGCTTTATATTAAGCTGCTTTGCACGTGTTACAAATTCTTCAAATGATGGGATTTTGCTTCTATGTCCTCCTTGTTTAATAGGGAGACCTACAACTTCATTATAGTTCATATCTTGCACGCGTCTATTGATTCCAGCAAGACGTTTGAGATTGTAGTCATGCATAACAATAAATTTATTGTCTTTAGTCAAAAGAATATCTACCTCAACATAATCAACACCGGCATTAGCTGCAGCTTCGAGTGATTCGATAGAGTTTTCAACTCCTTTGGAAGTATAACCTCTATGAGATATAGTCTTTATATCTTTATTAATTCCATTTGTATAAATAATTGAACCATTATACAAAGTAATACTAAGTACTAATGCTAGAGATAATGCAAGTGAACGTTTAGCCTTTTTCTTATTTTTCACAGGAGGATTTAGTATTTTTTCAAATATTATTTTTTTATCAATAAGTACGGTAATAAGGGCAGTAATGACCGTTATTTTTGATATAATACCAAAGAAAAAGATTATAGAACTAACGATAGTGAAAAATAAAGTTTGAATTATTAAATTATTTCCAGTGGGATCAATATAAAGAAAAATTGCAGTTGTAGCAAGTATAATTGTTATAACGATAACACTATAAATAAGTTCGAATAAGCCTAATGTTAGTAAAAATTTGAATTTTCCTTTTTGTGTAAATTTCCAACTTGTTTTAATACTAGCTCCTATTTTTGTATCACCTACAGCAGTAAGGGGTAAAGTAAATATGAGTCTTAAATTTATATAGGCAAAAAGAACAACAACTAAGCTCCAAATTATAAAGCCAGTGTTAGTTTTCATTATTTCACCAGTAACAAATTTGGGAATATATAAATTTTTAGTAACTATTGATTTAACTCCGAAGTTTGCTGCAGGAACCGTTAATATAAAGTAGCCAATAAAAAACAATATTTGGAATCCAACCAAGCTACGCATTTTTTCCCAAGCGTTAGAAATAATAGTTCTAAGAGAATAACTATTTTCTGTTAATTGACCATAGATAGTAAATGTCAAGGTAGAAAATTCTATAAACATAAGGAATGCTACGATTAAAATGAGTAGGAGTAAAATTATTAAACTGTATGGATTTCCTAGAATGCTAGCTATATTATTTTTGTCAAGATTGGTTTCACCAGCTAAACTAAGAGAAAATTGGAAAACACGGCCAACAAACCAAAGTCCGGCAAGCATAGCTAACTGTAATAGCGTTGCAATAAAAATATAAGTGAAAATGTGTTTATAAATATTACTCCAAATTGCTTTAAAAAGATTTCTGATAGAAATATCCATTGTTTACTCCTTTCTACAGAAGATATCGCCAAGAATTAATATAATCAAAAAGATTATAGCAAAAATAAATACTATAATCAAAAAATTAATATAGAAACAAGGTAACGTTACTTTTTCTGTTGACAAACTATTTAAAGTAATGTAAAATATAAAAAAGTAACGTTACCGCTTGTATTTTTATTATTCTAAAATTAAAGGTGTTTTATAAAAAATTAAATTTAAAGGAGAAACAAAGTAATGGATTTAAAAAAAGTTGTTAATGAAGTTGTGGAACACAGCGGTGGTGTCGATAATATTCGCAGTGTTGTCCACTGTGCTACGCGTCTTCGTTTGGAATTAAACGATGAGAATAAATATGACAAAGATAAATTAGAAGATATTGAAGGAGTTAAAGGAGTATTTTTTAATAACGGACAACTTCAATTAATTTTTGGAAGTGGACTTGTTCAGCAAGTATATGCAGCTTATAACGAGGTATATAAAGGGGAAGCTTCAGATGAGTCTTCTACAAAAGATGAGACTAAGCGACCAAAAGGAAATCCACTTCAACGTTTTGTAAAAATGCTAAGTGATATCTTCGTACCAATTATTCCGGCAATCGTTGCTGGAGGGCTATTAATGGGTATCAACAACGTTCTTACAGCAAAAGATTTATTCTATACTGGAAAATCAGTTATTGAGGCGAATCCAAGTATCGCTGGCTTAGCTGATATGGTTAACGTGTTTGCCAATGCACCGTTCGTATTCTTACCAGTATTAATTGGATTCTCTGCTACTAAACGTTTTGGTGGTAATCCATATCTTGGGGCAGCTCTTGCAATGTTAATGGTTCACCCAGATGTAATGAACTTCTATGTATTTGGTAAATTAGATCCAGCTACTAACCAATTGTTAGCACCTGCTTTGGACATCGTTAATCAAAGTGGTCAAGCTGTAGATGGTCTGCAACGAGTAACATCTCTTGGATACTGGGATGTATTTGGATTTAAAATTGCTAAAGTAGGGTACCAAGGTACTGTTTTACCGATTTTAGCAGCGGCTTGGGTTCTTGCGACTATTGAAAAATTCTTACGTCGTGTTACTCCATCATGGTTAGATAACTTAACTACACCATTAGTATCGTTATTTGTAACAGGATTTGTAACATTCGCTTGGATGGGACCTGTACTTCGTGAAGCTGGTACTCTTCTTGGAGAAGGATTACAGTGGTTATACACTAATGGTGGATTTGTAGGAGCTGGTATTTTTGGTCTATTATATGCACCAATCGTTATTACTGGTCTTCACCAAGGCTTCGCAGCTATCGAAACTCAATTACTTGCAGCAACAGGTCTTACATTTATTTTCCCAATAGCATCTATGTCAAACGTAGCTCAAGGTGCAGCTGTTCTTGCAGTATTAGTATTCTCTAAAAATACAAAAATGAAATCAATTTCTTCAGCATCAGGTATTTCTGCATTACTAGGTATTACAGAACCTGCAATGTTTGGGGTTAACTTAAGACTTAAATATCCATTTTACGGAGCAATTGCAGGAAGTGCGGTCGGAAGTGCATGGATTGGTCTTAACAAAGTATTTGCATCAGCACTAGGTGCAGCAGGTATTCCAGGATTTATATCAATTCCTGCGAACCACTGGTCAACATTTGCAATTGGTTTAGCATTATCATTCATCGTAGCATTCTCAGTAACAGCATACTTCTTCAAAACTAAGAAGGAGTTAGTTAATGCTAGCTAATAACTGGAAACAAAATCTTCATTTAGAGCCTAGACATGGCTGGTTAAATGATCCAAATGGGTTAGCTTACTTTAATGGGAAATATCATATTTTTCATCAATATTCATACGAAGTAAACGGTGGTTTAAAACATTGGTATTATTATACTAGCAGTGATTTAGTAAACTATGAAGATAAAGGTGTTTTCGTATCACCAACAATTGCGGAAGAAACGCATGGTGTTTACTCAGGAAGCGCCAATGTAGAAAACGGGAAATTAGTTTTCTACTATACAGGAAATGTGAAATATAAAGGAGATTATGACTACGTTCATGCTGGACGTGGCCATAATACTATAACATTCTCCACAGAGGATGGAATCAACTTTACTGAGAAGAAATGTCTACTAACAACAGATGAGTATCCTAATATGTCAAATCATGTTAGAGATCCAAAAGTATTTGAAAAAAATGGAAAGAGTTACTTAGTTTTAGGTGCTCGTGATAAGAATGATTATGGTTGTCTAGTCGTGTATGATAAAGACACGCTCAATCACTATAAAACAATCTACTCTGAAAAAAATCTAGGTTTTATGTGGGAATGTCCAGATTATTTTGAAGTAGATGGTAAAGAAATATTTATATTCTCGCCACAAGGTATATCAAGAATGTACGCTAATTTCCAAAATATGTATCAAATAGTGTATTCGGTTGTTGAAGAAGGAATAGAGAATGTAGAAAAGATAAATAATTATAGTCTATTAGACTATGGTCATGATTTTTATGCAGCTCAAACTTTTATTGATGAAGATGGTGAACGTGTATTAATAGGTTGGATGGCAGTACCAGATAGCAGTTATACTAACCCAACAACAAATTATGGTTACCAACATTGTTTAACTATACCACGTGTTGTGAATTATCGTGATGGAAACTTATATCAAACACTTCATAAATCTGTTCAATCATTACTTGGAGAAGAGATAAAAACAAGTGAATTTAACGAAAAAACATGGTATTATAAACAAGAAGATGGTGAAAGTTTTGAAATCACTATAGATGATTTTAAATTAAGTTATTTAGAAGGTGAACTTAGAGTTGATTTTGGCACAACAGGTTATGGTAGAGACAACAGAAAATACAAATTAGATTTAGAAAATGTTGAAATAGTTTTTGATAGTTCATCAGTAGAACTATTTGCGAACGATGGTAGTTTTGTTATTTCTAATAGACTTTATCCAAATAATCATAATGTAAAAATTTCAGCGAATAAGTTTGTTGTGAAAAAATTAGGAGTAATTAACGTAAGAGAGGAGAACTAGAATGGCAGTTTTATGTATAGGAGAAATGCTAATAGATTTTATCGGAGAAGGTGTTGGAACAATTGACACAGTAAAATCATTTAAAAAAGAAGCAGGAGGATGTGTTGCTAATGTAGCTTGTGTTACACAAAAATTAGGACATAAAAGTTATTTGCTTACTTCATTAGGACAAGATGGTTTTGGAGATTTCCTAGAAAATACTTTGAAAAAAGAAGATGTAGATTGTAAATATGTGTCACGAAAAGGAGACAGTTTTACACCATTAGCATTTGTTTCTTTAGATGAAACTGGAGACCGTTCATTTAGTTTTTACTTTAAGGGGTCATCAGCACTACGAATCAGTAAAGAAGATGTAGAAAAGGTAGATTTATCAGAGATTAATGCTATTCACTTTGCAAGTATTGCTATTCAAGAAGAATCAAAAGATAGTCATCACCTTCTTTTGAAGAAAGCAAAAGAAGCAGGAGTTTTAATATCATTTGATGTAAATCTGCGCTTTAACCTTTGGGATGACCACAAAGTTTATTTAGAAACTATAAAAGAATTTCTTCCTTATGTAGATGTTATCAAAGTAGCGGATAATGAGCTTGAGTTTTTAACGGGGACAACAGATATTAATGTTGCTTTAGAAAAAGATTTTAAACACTTAAAAGTTGTTCTTTATACTAAAGGTGAGCATGGGGCAGAAGTTTACTACAAAGATAAAAAAGTAGTAACAACAACTCCTGATATAAAAGCAGTAGATACAACTGGAGCAGGAGATGCTTTTGCAGGCTCATTCTTATCTAAGTTATTAAATCAAAAAAATATTGATGATATATCAACAGAAGAACTAGCAGAGATGGCAGCATTTGCAACAAACTACGCAAGTCTTACAACTACAAAAACAGGAGCTATTTCTAGTTATCTTACAGAAGAAGAGTATAAAGCTTTAATATAATTTCTCATAAAAAGTAATTTTAGCAGGTCTAAAGTTACTTTTTATTTTTAGTACTTATTATTTTCTTATTTACTGAAGGCGCTAATGTTGGAAGACCTAGTGATAATGCTGCACCTATTTTCTTAACTGTAAATGCTCGTGTAGAAGTACACCCAGATAACCTTACTGCAATTATTAAAGAAGAAATTGATAGAGTATTTAAAGAAGTTGGATATAAAGAAGAAAAATTAAATGCTTTAATTCCAGGAAGACCAAATCCAACATTTAGATATAGAGAAATTGTAAAACTATAATTTTAGTAAAAATTATTAATCTATGATAAAATAAATATGAACTTAGTTGCTTGAGTTGTAAAATTCAAGCAACTAAATTTTTAGAAAAGTTATGAAAGGAGAGAGTAGGATGTCACAAAATAATATTAAAATAAGAGTTTCTGTAGGGAAATTTTATGATGACATATCAAAAAATAAAAAGAAAACAAAAGTAGACTCTAAAGCACTTAGTATGTCATTAGGTTATGATGAAGATATTATCAACGAATTTCCTGATGAGATTAATATGGGGCTTTCTTGTGGGAATCCAATTAACCACTTAAAAATTAAAGAAAGACAAACTCTAATTGATTTAGGTTGTGGTGCAGGTATGGATATTTTCGTTACAAAGATGAAAAATCCTAAAGTTGGAACTCTTTACGGTTTAGATAGATTGGACTCTATGTTGCAAAAAGCCCGTAAAGTAGTTGAAAGCAAGAACTTTGATAATATAGAATTTATTAAGGGTGAACTAATCGATATTCCTTTAGAGGACAAATCGGTGGATAGAGTTATTAGTAACTGTGTTATTAACCTTGAACCAGATAAACAACAAGTTTACAATGAAATCTATCGTATATTAAAAGATGATGGTATGTTTGTTATTTCTGATATAATTTTAAAACAAAGCTTACCAGAAAAGTGGAAAAATTCTGAAAAACTATATTGTACTTGAGTGGCCGGGGCTCTTCTGGAAGAAGAGATGGTCGATATTATAAAAAAAGCAGGCTTTACAAAATTCCAGATTATCAATTCAGATGTTACAGAAGAATATGCTGAAAAATGGGGTTATGGTAAGGGAATGAAAGACTATATACAAAGCGGATTATTAATAGGTAGAAAATAATATAAAGCAGTATCTAAATAATAAACCAACTTTTAAAATTTTTATAAGCAATATAAATTAGATAATGTTAAAAATAAAAGTAGCTAAAGTCTATGTTTAAACTAGATTTTAGTTACTTTTTATATAATTAATGATGAAATAAACTAAAGTAAGGAGTGTTGAGAAATGAGACTATTACTAGCAGAAGATGAAAGAGACTTAGCAGATGCTCTAGAAGCAATGCTAAAGCATAATAATTATTCGGTAGATACAGTTGATAATGGTCAGGATGCATTAGATTATCTGATGCTTGATGACTATGATGGAGCTATATTGGATGTTATGATGCCGAAGATGGATGGAGTAACAGTAGTTCGAAAATTGAGAGAAAATAAAAAAAATACACCTGTACTACTATTAACAGCGAAATCAGAAGTAGAAGATAAAGTATATGGTCTTGACAGCGGGGCTGACGATTATTTAACAAAACCATTTGTTATTAAAGAATTACTAGCACGTGTAAGATCTATGACAAGAAGACAGGCGACATTTACGAGTAATGTTCTTGAATTAGGAAATGTTAGTTTGAGTAAATATACTTTTGAGTTGTCTACTGATAAAGATAAAGTAAGACTATCAAATAAAGAATATCAAATGATGGAAATGCTAATGCGTAATCCAGGAAATGTTATTCAAACAGAACAATTCCTAGAAAGAATTTGGGGTTATGATAGTGATTCAGAGATTAATGTAGTTTGGGTTAACATTTCTTACTTAAGAAAAAAACTGAAAGCATTAGATGCTAATATTCAAATTAAAGCAACTAGAAATGTTGGATATACATTGGAGATAGTCGATGTTCAAGAGTCTTAGAAGAAAGTTTGTTGCTTCGGCAGTAGTTAGTGTTGCAGTAGTTATAACCTTAATGGCAGTAACTCTAAATTTTATTAACTATTATAAGTTGGAGCAACGAATAGATGAAACACTATATGAAACGGCAAAATCACAAACATTAGTTGCCCTGTTCAAAGAAGGTGCAGAAAATGACTTAGTGATAACTAAAAATACATCTAGTGCTACTGATTCAACAGGTTTTTCTGTAGCGAAAGTAAATTCTGAAGGAAAAATCGAAAAATCTTATCGAGATGATGCTTTGATTTCGTCGCAGAAAGATTTGCAAAGTTATATTGATAAAATATATACTAATGGACAAGAGAGTGGGTTTATAGGAAGTTATCGATATTTAAAAGCAGAAACTAAGACTGGAAATGTTATATTGTTTTTAAATTGTCAACGAGACTTAGAGTCTTATTATTCATTTGTTAGAAATACAGTAATTATATCTTCTATAGTTATCTTATCTGTACTTATAATTATTGTAATGGTATCGAAAAAAGTAATAGCGCCGATTCAACAGAGTTATGTAAAGCAAAAGCAATTTATTACAGATGCCAGTCATGAGTTAAAAACTCCATTGGCTATTATCAGCTCGAACACTGATGTCTTAGAACTTGAGCATGGCAATTCTAAATGGACTAAAAATATTCAAAATCAAGTAGAACGTCTAACTAGTCTTGTTAATAGCTTAGTTGCTTTTAGTAGAATGGAAGAAAAAGATACAGTAGAAAGAGCGAAGTTCGACTTGACAAGTACGTTAAAATCTCGCATAAATGATTTTAATGAATTAGCTAATTTTCAAAAGAAATTTATTGCTACAGATATTGACAGTAATCTTTATTATAACGGAGATCAACAAGCAATAATTCAACTAATGGATATTTTATTGGAAAATGCGATAAAATATGCACCGCAAAATAGTGATATAAATATTAGTCTTAAAAAAAATCGTCGCTATGCAACTATGAAAATTTCAAATAAAGCTAATGTAAAAAAAGGAGATTTACGAAAAGTATTTGATAGATTTTATCGTTTAGATGAATCAAGAAATAGCCACGTTAAAGGATACGGTATTGGTTTATCTATGGCTCAAGTAATTGCTGAAAAACATAAAGAAGTAATAAAAGCATGTGCACCAGAAGATGGAATTTTTAAGATAGAAATGCGCTTTACGTTAGATGAGAAGAAATAGCTAGTGAGTAGAAGAGTATAGTATTAAACAAAGCTTAAATATAAACTACATATTTAATTAAAAATTTATAAAAAAAGACAAACTTATGATATAATAGAGACAAGATAATTTTTATCTTGTCTTTATTATGAAATTAGGAGGATTTATTATGAGACCATTTAATAGAACAGTAGAAAAAGTTTTAGCGTGGATAGCTAATGTCCTATTGATAATTTTAACTGGATATTTAACTTATGGAGCATTTTTCCAATTGGATTTAGTAAAAAATAATCCAGAGTTAATTAAGCAAGTAAGAGAAATTCTTGCTAGAGACCCGCAAGTAGCGATTTATTCGCCGGAACAATTTATTAATTTGATTGTAGTTGCATTTAAAGTTTACGCTGTTATTTATATCATTCTAGCGATATTAGCTGTTTTGGCAACATTGCTAATGGGTAAACGTATTTTATCAGGAATATTTTTCTTATTAGTAGCGATTGCTGTAGGTGTAACTACTGTCGGAATATTATTACCTGTATACTTATTACATTTTATCGTTGCAATTATGTTGTTTGTTAGAAAAGAACCACCAACAGAGTTTCCAGAACAACAAGAACAACAAGAAACAATAAGTTATCTATAGAATTATTTATAAAATGAGGTTAATTAAGTAGTAAAAATTAATTAACTTCATTTTTCTTTTAAATAATTTATGTGGAAGCAAGGTGAGAAGATTTTATAAATTTTCATAATGTGGTATAATTGTAACAGACAATTTGCAAAGGATATGCTATGGAAAGATATACTTATAATAAAGAATTAATAGAAAAATTGAATATAAAATACTTTATTGAAAAGTATAATTTAAACAATGAGAAGCATAATTTGGCAATTTTTTATGCGCTCAGCTCTGTTTATGAGCATCATTGTAGAGTAGAGCAAAAGATACCTACTAAAAATCTTCTTTTTGGTGATTATTATAGCTTTGTCTATTATAGTTTGTTAAAGTATGATTTGGATAAATTAATATTATTAACAGATGTGATGAAAACAGGCTACCTAGGATTGACAAAATTAACTATGGATATAAACTCTTTTAATAGAACTATTATAAGTCAATGGTTTGATTTTTATAACTTAACTTTTGATGAGAAAGATAGCCAAGCTCTTACAAGTTTGTGATGGTGAAAAAAATGTTAAAACAATATGATACTTTAGTACAAGAGGTACTAGAAGATATTTTCGAAATCACTCGTAGTGATGATAAGAAACTAAATACAATAATTAAGGAATATTTTTTAAATGGTGGTAAGCGAGTACGTGTATTACTACTTTTGATATGTTCAAATCTAGGTGATTTTGAAAAAAATAAAAAAAATATTATAAGAATAGCAAGTATAGTTGAGATTATTCATACAGCTAGTCTTATACATGATGATATTATTGATAAAGCGAAAACTCGTCGTGGACAGACAACTATGAGTAGGGCTTATGGAGAAGAATATGCTCTTTACGTAGGTGATTATCTATTTGTAACGGTGTTAAGAGAGATTGCAGAATTTAAGGATGAAAGACTGCATATGTATTTATCTAATACTTTAAAAGAGCTTTGTATAGGAGAGATTATTCAAGAAGAAGGGTTATATAATATAAGAACAAGAAGAATAGATTACTTGAAGAAGATAAAAAGGAAAACAGCTATTCTTATTGCTTTTGCCACAAGTGCAGGTAGTATAGTTTCTTGTGCATCTAATGAAAATATTCAACGTAGTTATGCTTTTGGTTATTATTTAGGTATGAGCTATCAAATAATTGATGATTATTTGGATTTTGCTGGAGGAAGTGAAATTTTAGGTAAAGAAATAGGTCAAGATTTAATAAACGGAAATATAACTTTACCAGCAATTATCGCAAGAGAACATAACTCAGCTTTGTTTAAGAATTTTTCGAAAGATTCTAGTTTAGAAGAAAAACAAAATATAATTAAATTTATAAAAAATACTGGAAGTATTTTGAATGAAACTTTAGAGATAAGTCAACGTTATTTAGAAAAAGCATTGCTTAATATAGAAAATTTGGGAAATGACAATGTAAAAGAAGAATTAGTATTCGTTATGGATAAGCTAGCAAGGAGAGAAAATTAAATGGATATTGAACAATTTTTAGAAGAATTAAAAGAGATAGACTTTAGTGTCTTAGATAGAGAACAACAGGAAAATTTTCGTTCTATCTTATTTGACAATGGGTTATTTGAAGAGTGCTTGGAACTGTCTAAAATAATTTATGAACAAAATAAAGAAGATGATGCTGCAATAGAAGGATATGTACATAATTTACAATATTTAGATAGAAAAGATGATGCCTTAGTTGTACTGTATAACGCCCCTAAAACACCATCTATTTTATACCAAGAAGGGCTAATCTATATGGAAGATGGATTGTATGAGATAGCCGAAGAAAAATTTCTTCAAGCACGTCGCGGTACTGATTTTGATGAAGCAATTCGCGCTATCGACAAGGAGCTTGTTGCTATTTATTTAACAACAGGTCAAGAAGAAAAGGCGAAAGATTTAAGTGAAAGAATTTTCCATGAAGAACAAACGCTAGAAAACTTCAAAATAGCTTTTGATAATTTATTTGCTTTAGGACGTTTTGATGATGCTATTGAATTTTATAATCAACATGGTAAAGGTTATGAAGATGCTGGTATATTATTCTCATTGGCCTTTGCGTATAATCAAATACAAAATTTAGAAAAATCGAAAATGCATTTATTAAAAACTATTGCACTAGATGCTGATTTTACGGAAGCTTATTTACACCTAGGGCATATGTCAAAAGGTGAGGAAGCAAAAAATTATCTTGAGAAATATTTAGAGCTTCAAGGAGTGGCTATGAGTGCCTATTTACATCTTATTTCTCTTTATAAAGATGACCAAGAGTATGATAAAATTCGCGTTATGATGCAAAATATTTTAACAACTCTAGGTCTTTCAGAAGAAACATTGTTTATTACAATAAATGCACTAAAAGCATTGTATGAGTATGACAAAATTTATGAACTATACAATGAGCATTCATTAATTAAAGATGATCCTATTCTTTTAGGTGCAGTGTTGAATGCATTATCTGAGGAAGAAGATTACATTGATTTTGTTGAAGAAGAGGTTGTAACTTACTTTAATGTTCTTCATGACGAACCTACATATTTGGAGACGCTAAGAAATGTCTATGACTTAACAGCTAGTAAGAGAGTGTTAGAGATAATTCAACACTTTGAACACCATCATGGACCTTACGGACATAGTCACTAAAATTTAAATCATAAAAAAGGAGGTAGGTATATTGAATTACAGTTTTAAAGATATTCATTCGAGAGCTCGTGTGGCAACAGAAACAGATAAGTATGTAGTATACCAAACATTAAAATCAAAACTGTATTTTAGTGGAAATTACCTACTTATGAAAAAAACACCAGAGACAATAGAAGAATTAGATTACTACATTTCTGCGTGTAGAAATTTTTTTAGAGATAAAGGTGTAAATTTTATTCATTTGGCCTCTCAAGAGAATATAGCACTCTCTAAAAAGTTGAAAAAACACTTGAAAAAAGAGAATTATACAGAGATAAACTTAGATTTGTATTATTTAGATACTGATAATTTTGTAGAACAAGAAGATAGCGGTTATGATATAAGTTATTTAACAAAAAAAGATCTGAATAATTATTTGGAGTTCCAATATAAAATAGACTTGGAATCTAGTGATGAGGAGTGGGCAGAACATAATCAAGATCTTCTTTATGAAGATATTAGATCTGATAATATAAAACAATTAATAGTCAAAGATGGAGATAAAATTATTGGGACAGCGAATATTATCGTAAAGGCTGACTTTTTCGAAATAGACAATCTATATGTATCACATGAATACAGGCGAAAAGGAGTTGCTATGCATCTGATTAATTTTGCTGTAAAAAATGAACAGAAAAAAAATGTTTTATTAGTTGCTGATGCTAATGATACTCCAAAATATATGTATGAAAAAATTGGATTTAAGAAAATTTCTGAACAAGATTTTTATTTAAAAACAAAAATTTAGATAAATTGTACAGAAAAGAGGAAATAACTCTTTTCTGTTTTTTAATTTATAAGCATAGATAGGGTATTTATTGATAAATATATTGATGAATTGGAAGATGTGTAGTAAACTAAATATGAAGATGGGCTTTAGAAGGATGTGAATAAGAAATTGAAAAGATTAATGAAAAGAATATTAAAGTTTTTTATTGAATCACTAGCAGTGGTTTTAATTGTTTATGGAGTTTTTTCAGCAGGTGGATATTTGAAAGCGAAAAAAGATGCGAAAAATCAAGAAACAACACAGCAGGCAGAAAATAACCAAAATAAAGAACAAAAACCAGAAGAGAAGAAAAAGTTAGACACAACTGAGTTAGATAAGGCGATGAAGAATATTATATCTCAATATAAAGCAAATAATGAGATAGGGATAGTTTATAAAAACTTTTCAACGGGATACAGGTTTTCAGAAGATGATGAACGTTATTTTGCAGCAGCAAGTACTATTAAGGTAGTCTATGCGATGAAAATATATGATCGAATAAATGCAGGTGAAATACGCAAAGATGATGATATTAAATACGACCCTAAATATTTAGAAGAGGGAGCTGGAGAAATAACTAATCAAGAGAAGAAAGATAGTTATAAACTTGATTATGTTATTCAAAACATGATTCAATATTCAGATAATACAGCAACTAAAATGTTAATAGGAAATACTGCGACTGCAACGGATGTTCTTGTTAAGTATTTTGCAACATTAGGTATAACTTTACCTCAAGCAGAAGCAGCTAAGAATAGAATAACTCCAAAAATGATGGAAGCAGTATGGACTAAATTATATAATGAAAAAGATAAGTATCAAGACTTAATAAAATACTTAGAAGCTTCTAGTGATAATGAATGGATAAAGCAAGGAATACCAGGGAAGAAAATTGCAAGTAAGTATGGTGGAATAGATGCGAATATGCATGATACAGCTATTGTTTTTGGTAATCAAGATTATATGTTGTTAATATACACAAATAATCTTAAAAATTCTGCTAAAGGTATCATTGATATCTCAAGAGAAATAAATAAGTTAACAGAAAATAATATGTAAAACTTAAGAAGGATAATTAGTAGTTGTTTTTAATATTGCTAATTATTCTTCTTATTTGATGTGTTTATAATGTACTTGAAGAAATAAATATGTTATAATTGTTTGGTTACAGAAAAAATGGTAAAACAACTAGATAGAAGGAGAACCAAATGACAACATTTGAAGAATTAGGAGTTAGCAGTAAGATAGTAGAATCGCTAACTAACATGAACTTTGTATCTCCTACTGGTATCCAAACAGAAACAATTCCATATGTACTATCAGGAATTGATATATTAGCCCAAGCCCAAACAGGTTCAGGAAAAACAGGAGCATTTGGGATACCAATAGTAGATACAGTAAGAAAAACAGAGGAACTACAATCATTGATTTTGGCACCAACGAGAGAATTAGCTCAACAGGTAGGAGAGCAACTTCGTTTAATGTCACGTGTCAAAGGACTTAAGGTTAGTATAATCTTTGGTGGGACAAGTATTGAAAGACAAATACAAGATTTGAAAAAACGTCCTCAAATAATAGTAGGAACTCCTGGCAGAGTAATAGACCATATTAATAGAAAAACTATAAGATTAGAAACATTGACTCATTTAGTATTAGATGAAGCAGATGAGATGCTAAATATGGGATTCATCGAAGATGTTAGATTTATTTTATCAAAAATAACATCTCGTCATCAAACATTATTATTCTCGGCAACAATGCCAAAAACTATCATGGAACTTTCAAAAGACTTTATGAAAGATTATAAACTAATAAAAACAATGAGTGATGAGGATCTTAATCCGGATATCACTGAGTTTGCAACAATTGCACGAGAAAATGAGAAGCTAGAAACATTGATAGGATTTTTAGATGTTCAAAATCCTAATCTGGCTATAGTTTTTGGGCGTACTAAACGCCGTGTTGATGAATTATCTAGTGCATTAATTGCAAAAGGATATTTGGCTGAGGGATTACATGGAGATATAACGCAATCAAAACGTTTAGAAATTCTTCGTAAGTTTAAAAATAACTCATTGCAAATATTAGTTGCGACTGATGTTGCAGCTAGGGGAATAGATATTAGTGATGTGACTCACGTTTATAATTTTGATATCCCTCAAGATACAGAGAGTTATACACATAGAATTGGTCGTACAGGACGTGCAGGGAAATCAGGAGTAGCTGTGACATTCTTAAATCCAATAGAAATGCCATATTTAAAAGATATAGAAGCTTCTCGTGGCGAAAGAATGAAAATGTTGCGACCTTATACTAGTGAAGAAGTAAAAAAAGCGCGCTACAACAGAATGTTTGAAGAAGTAGTTTCAGAACTAGGTAATAATCATGTTGAGTTTAATAGTTTAGCAAATAAATTATTAGCAGAAGCTAATGCTGAAAAAATTATTACGGTACTTTTAAGCAAATTGATTAATGATAAAAAAGATGTAGATGTCGAATTATCATTTGAAAAACCTCTTCCTCGTAAACAAGAAAAATCTCGTAGAAGTGGGCGCTCAAATGATAGAAAAAGAAGAGATAGTCGTGATAGAAAACCTCGTAATGAACGTCGTAGTCCAGATAAAAAATTCTTCGACAAAAAAGGTAGAAGAATGCAGAACAAGTAATAAAAATTTGATAAAGATCACAGAGTTGTGGTCTTTATTTTTTCTATACTTTGATGTAGAATAATAGTAGGTAATAACAAAAATATATTTATTTTAAGTATGTGAGGAGATTGTTATGAGAGTCGAATTGATATCAGTGGGGACAGAATTGTTACTAGGGGATATAGTTAATACAAATACAGCTTATTTATCAAAAGAACTTGCAGCATTAGGTATAAGTGTTTATCGACAAACGACAATTGGAGATAATAGTGAACGTTTGTTACAAACTTTAGATGCGGCATTTTCAGAAAATGATACGGTTATTATTACTGGTGGACTTGGGCCAACTGATGATGATATTACAAAAGAATGTGCAGGACAATATTTTGGGCGCGATTTTTATTTCCACGAATATTCTTGGGTTAAAATATTAGAGAGATTAACTCGTTCAGGTCGCAATATAATAACAGACAACAACAAGAAACAAGCAATGATTCCTGAAGGAGCAATTGTGTTAGAAAACTTTTGTGGGACAGCTCCAGGTATAATAATAGAAGAAGATAATAGAAGGATTATTTTAATGCCAGGACCACCACGCGAAATGAAAGATATGTTTGAAAAAAGTGTTCGCCCATATTTACAAAAATTAAGTACCAACAAATTTGTCTCTAAATATGTAAGATTTTATGGCATAGGAGAATCATTATTAGAAACCAAAATTAAACATATTTTAGATAATCAAACTAATCCTACATTGGCATTATATGCAAAAACTGGTGAGGTATTACTACGAATCACAGCCAGTGCAAGTACTTTTGAAGAAGCGGAAGAACTAATAGTGCAACAACTAAAAGAAATAGAAGAGCTTGTAGGAGAATATATTTATTTAATTGGTGATGAAGATATATCTAGTAGCCAAACTGAATTACATAGTGTTGTTGCGAACCTACTTATAGAAAACAATTTAACATTATCAATTGCAGAGTCTTTAACAGGTGGATTATTGACATCAATGTTAGTGGAAAAGAGTGGTATATCAAATTCATTATTAGAGGGAATCGTTTGTTATTCTAATGACTCGAAGATTACTGCCTTAGGTGTTAAAGAGCAGACACTAGAAAGATTTGGTGCAGTAAGTGAGCAAACGGCCCGTGAGATGGCTGAAGGTGTTGCTCGCCGTTTAAATAGTGATTTTGCAGTAGCAACAACAGGTATAGCTGGACCAAATAGGGATGCCAGCAATAAACCAGTAGGACTAGTGTATATTGGATTATATAGTAAAGGAAAAGTAGATGTGGTAGAATGTCTATTTACCGGAGATAGAGAATTAATACGTACAAGAACGTGTACTAGAGCGTTAGATGAATTGAGAAAAATTATTTTAAAAAGCTTATAGTTTTCTCTTGTAAAATAATGTACTTTTTTGTATAATTAATAAAAAGAATTTAAAGGAGATTTTTATGTATACAATGAACTTATCTAGTTTGGAGTCCCCGGATCCCAGGTTCGCGCAAGACGATGAATATTCCCAGGACTTCAATACAGAAATAGACTATGAAAACGAAATTTTATCAGATTATGCAGATGAAGGATATAATGAGATAGAATTTTCTACTCCAGATGAGGAGTTTTTAGATTACTCTAATGAGATGTTCCTTTATAAGGAATATTCGTATGATTTTGCAGATGACTACGAATATGATGAAGTTAGTATATCTAATGATCAAATAATGTTAGAAAATATCGGTGAGATTTAGTTAACATTAATAATAAAAAGGAGATTGGCTTATAAGCAAAAATTTTAAAAAAGTTTTTCCTTATAGGTCAATTTTTTGTAGAAAATATACGATAATTAAGTTTAATTTTAGCAAGTTTTAGTATAATTTGATTGCAGAATGGATTATAAGTAAACTATGATAGAAATAGAGATAAAAAGAAAGGAGGAGAAAAATGCGTTATAAAAAATTTTTGGTAGGATGCTTAATGTGTTGCAGTTTTCTATCACTTTCGGATAACCATATTATAAAAGCAGATTACTTTACAGATTATAATACAACTGTTTTAGACAGTATTATGAAGCAAAATATTTTTGACTTTGATATTTTCTCTAAAAGTAGTAGATACACTCCTCCTGAAATAAAAAATAGTATGTACTCAGAAAATATAAATGAAATTGATTATAATGCAGAGTTACTTAGCTACAAGAAAAATTCTTATAATTATTTAATATTCTATTCATTGGATGATAATAATATACCAAATGAGCTTTTTAGGGTTCCAATAGTTAATAGTGGAGATGGAAAAATAGTAGATAAGAAGTTATTAAAAAAACTTTTGAAACCTAATAATACTATAATAATGAATGTTATGAGTTTTGATATTGATGATAAGGGAAATATAGAAAATCTGAAATATTCACCGACTAGTAAGGAATATTATACTAAAAAGACATTAAATTTAGTTATAAAAGAGGGGAATAAAGAGGTAGTCAATAGAATCATAAGTTTGGGGAATGAAGCAAAAGATAATAAAGTTCTTGTTTATCCTTATGAACTAGAACAATATTATCGTCCTGATAAATATTATTCATATACAAATGAAGAGATATTTGTTGATGGAGAGCAGAAAGAGCCAAATAAATTAGAGGTAGGATATACAGCTAAAAAGATAGAAGTAAGTCTTAGTAAAAACAAAGAGTATTGGAAAAATGTGAAAATAGTATACCCAACAGAATATAGTAAAGAAAATACTACATATGATGTTAAGAAAGATACTAGTTTAGGCGAATTTTTAAAAGAGAATGCTCTAAAAGAAAAATTTGATAGTAATAATGACTATGAGTTTATTGGATATTACATGAATAATAAGGAGCTTAAAACAGTACTTAAATCAAAAATTACAGATGATACAGAGATAAATGCTAAATTCAAGACAAAAATAATATTAGATAATGGTGAAAATAAAAAAGAAGTGACATTATCAACTGGAGATAAATTGTCAGGTGTAGATGAAAGCTTTTTTGATAAGCCTAAATATCATGTAGAAAACTATACAATTTACAGTAAAAAAGACAATAAAAAAATTAAAGATGTAGAAAAATTAAATGACGAAGTTGTTGATGAGAGTGTAATAATCAAAGCAAATTACAAAGAAAATACTAATATTGTTAGTGTTCGCCAAGATGAATATAACAAGCGCTTTGGAAAAGTAGATGATTCTATTAAAGATAAAGATATAGAGTGGGCACAAACTAAAAAAATTGGTGAATTATTAACACAACTTAGGGAAAAAATAAAGCCTAATACAGGATATCAAACGTTTTTCAGAATAAGTAAAAAAATAGTAAATGAAGAAGAATATTTAACAAATGATATTGTTCTTGAAATCTATTTTAAAAAAATAGAGGAAGAATGGGTAACTGTTAAATTTGTAGGAAAAGGGATTGATAAATTTTTATCTGATGGTCAGGAAGTTCTTGCAAACTCTAGGATTGACAGTATGATTAATTTACCTACTGCGACAGGTGAAACTTCAAGAGAATTTTTAGGTTGGCAAGCGAATAGGGATTACTTAATTGCGGGAGAAGGTTCTATCAAACATTATGTTACGAAAAATACATTGCTTCAAACAAATGAATTAGGAGCAGTAGTAACAGAAAAGGGTAAAGATTTAGAATTTACGGCTGTATATAGAAAATTATTTAATGTTGAATTTGAAAAAACACCAGTAGGAAGTATTACCTTATCAAAAGAAACGGAAAATATGTTAAAAGTTGATGAATTCAACAGTATTGGAGATGCTACTAAAAATAATAAAATAATAGTAGTACCGAGAGCGGGGTATAGTTTATCATATTTCGTTGCTGATAAAAATGTTAAGGTTAATACAGGAAATGGGACGAAAGAAATTTTCGCAGGACAAAGAATAGAAGAAAAAGATCTTTATAATATAGTTCCAACAACAAACTTGAAAATAACACCTGTTTTTAAATGGACGTTATCTTCTGGAAAATTAGAAGATATGATAGAAAATAATAAAATAAAAACAGTGGAGGATGCACTTAATTTAGAGTTAGAGTCAGCAGAAAATATAAGAAATATATTAGGGCCACTTTACTATTTAAGATAAATATATAATATAAATTAAAATCAGAGTATGGATGTACGCTGATTTTAATTTTATAATTAAGCAGATTTATTGAATTACTTAATTGAATAATGCATAATAATCGTATAAAGGTTAGTAGGTTATGATGAGAAATTTTTACATACTAATACAAGGTAATAAATTTATATTAGATAAAAAATCTAATAGTTTATAGAAAAATATTAAAAGACATATTAAACAAAAGAGGTAGAAAATATGGTGAAACATTATGATTATATAGCAATAGGAGGAGGAAGCGGTGGTATCGCTTCTATAAATCGTGCGGCAATGTATGGCGCAAAAGGATTACTAATAGAAGGAAATGAATTAGGTGGGACATGTGTCAATGTAGGATGTGTACCTAAAAAAGTTATGTGGCATGCCTCACAAATATCAGAGAGTTTAAAACTTTATGCAGCTGATTATGGTTTTGGTTTTGATAATGTTGAATTTGATTTTTCAAAATTAATAGGGAATCGTTCGGCGTATATTGACCGTATTCATGGTGCATATGAACGAGGACTTAGTAACAATAGGGTAGATGTAGTAAAAGGCTACGCTAAGTTTGTTAATAAAAACACTGTTGAAGTAAATGGTGAACAATATAGTGCAGATCATATACTAATTGCTACAGGTGGGAAACCAACAATTCCTAATATTGAAGGAGCGGAGTATGGGATTACATCAAATGAAGTATTCGCTTTGAAAAAACTTCCAAACCGTATTGCAGTAGCTGGTGCGGGATATATAGCTGTTGAACTTGCAGGAGTATTTAACGGTTTAGGAGTAGATACTCACTTGTTTGTTCGTCGTGATCGACCACTTAGAACATTTGATCGTGATATTGTTAATACTTTAGTAGAAGTTATGGAAAAAGAAGGACCAAAACTTCATACACAAGCAATCCCTAAAAAAGTGATTAAAAATGAAGATAATAGTTTAACATTAGTTCTTGAAGATGGTCGTGAAACTACAGTTGATATGTTGGTATGGGCGATAGGAAGAAGCCCACTATCAGCTGAACTTAATCTTGAAGCTGTAGGAGTAGAAGTAGATTCACGAGGATATATCCCGACTGATAAATATCAAAATACAAATGTAGAAGGAATTTATGCGGTAGGAGATGTTACTGGACGTCTGGCATTAACACCAGTGGCTGTCGCTGCTGGACGTAGATTGTCAGAAAGATTATTTAATGGTAAAATAGATGAACATTTAGACTATACTAATGTAGCAACAGTAGTATTTTCACATCCAGTAATTGGAGCAATAGGTTATACAGAGGAAGAAGCAATAAAAGAGTTTGGAGAAGAAAATATTAAAATTTATAAATCTACATTTACTCCAATGTACTCTGCGGTGACGTCTAACCGCCAGCCAAGTGTTATGAAGCTTGTTACTTTAGGAAAAGAAGAAAAAGTGATTGGGCTTCATGGGATAGGATATGGTGTTGATGAAATGATTCAAGGTTTTGCGGTTGCTATTAAAATGGGAGCGACAAAACGTGATTTTGATAATACGGTAGCAATCCACCCAACAGGTTCAGAGGAATTTGTAACAATGAGATAAATAACAAAATAAACTAACTGTTTTAGTTTTAACTATAATAGTTAGTTTATTTGTTTTAGTATAAAGTAAAACCCTATCTATAGTACCTTAATGTAGATAAGAGATGGGGTTAAAATTCACCATTTTCTAGAAATTTTTTCAGTTTTTTCTGTGTTTCTTCACTCATTCTTATATGTCGATTTTTCAAATTCCCGGAATTATGATTTTTAGTTAGTTTTGAAACAGTTTGTTTTCTTTCTTTTAATTCTTTAATGAATCTATGGCAATCACGTAGGATTGCACCGTAACCAAGAGCCATATCTCGTTCATCATTATCATCACTTACAACAATAATATCAATAAAATGTTCAATTCTAAGTTCTTTTGTTTTTTTCTCAATCCATTGATCAGCTTTTTCTCCAGTTTTTGTATAAACAATAGTAATAGGGGGTTCTTCTTTTATATATTCTTTTGATCTTGTTAAGTAAGCATCAAAAATACAATAAACAATATAATTATTTCCTCCTGCGTATTCGCGCAAAATATCAATAAGTATATCTCGTTCAGCAGGGAAAGTAGAACTTTTTATAAGGTCATATTCTTTCATACGAAAAAGGAGATTATAACCATCGATAAATAAATATTGTTTTTTCATATATACACCCCCTATGAGATTGTTTTTTCCATATCAATATGCTGGATTCCGGCTTCTAGATAAATTTTATTATTAACACGCTTATAACCTAAATTTTCATAAAATTTTTCTGCTTGTATTTGCGCACCAAGTTTAATTTTAAAAGGTAGTTTTAAAGTTTTAATTGCAATTTCTTCGCAACCAAGTATAAGTTTGCTCCCAATACCTCTTTTACGACAATTTTTTTCAACTGCTACACGCCCTATGTGGATAGTATTTTTGTCCATATCGATTAAACGAGCAACACCAATAAGGTGATTATACTCGAAACAACCGATATGGATTGTACTTTCAATATTGTCCTTTTCGTCAAATTCTAATTCTTTAGGGACATTTTGTTCTTTGATAAATACTTTACAACGAAGATTGAAGGCTGGTTGTAATTCGTCTTTAGTTTCTAGTATTTTAATTATCAGTTTTGATTCTTTCATACATTACAATTCCAGCTGCTACAGACACATTCAGACTTTGAACTTTTCCTAACATAGGAAGATGATATAAGAAGTCACATTCATTAGTTACAACTTTACTCATTCCTTCTCCTTCATTACCAACAATAATAACTAATGGTACATCTTTTGCAATTTTAGTATAGTCTTCTGAACGCTCGTTAAGAGTTGTTCCAGCGATCCAAAATCCTTTTTCTTTTAATTTTTTAATTGCATCTATAAGGCTAGAAACACGGATGACAGGCATGTGTTCTATTGCCCCGGCTGACGCTTTAACAGCGGTTTGGCTAACTACAGCCGCACGACGTTTTGGAATAATTACACCTTTAACCCCACTAGCTTCTGCAGATCTAATAATTGCTCCAAGATTATGTGGATCTTCAATATGGTCTAATAGTAACAATGTAGTATTTTTATTGATTTCTATTCTATTTAAAACTTCATCCAATTCAAAATAACTGTAAGGTGCGACAAAAGCTATAACACCTTGATGGCGTTCTGTTGTAGAATTGTCAAGTTTTCTTTTTGGTACTTCTTGACAGACGATTTTTTTCTCATTAGCAATAGAGAAAATAGCTTTAAGACGTCCTTTTTCAATTCCTTCTTGGAAAAGAATTTTATTGATTTCACGCCCAGATTTTATTGCTTCCAAAATTGCATTTCGACCAGCGATAACTTCTTTGTCGGCGTCTACTTCTGTATTTTGATTATTTTTTTCTTCTTTATTTTTAGAACGCAGTTCTTTATAATATTTATTGTTTTTCTTCATATAGATTTATGATGTAATTAAACATTTCCTCCAATCTTTCAAAGTTTTTTTCTAAATATAGGTAACCAAAAACAGCTTCTAAACCAGTTGCAAGCTTATATTCCATAATACTGGCATTTTTTGCTTTAGAATTATTTTTTTGATTTTTCCCGCGAATATATATGCTTTCTTCAATATCTGTTAAAATATTATTTTCCAGAATATTTTTCATAAAACTAGCTTGAGCACGTGCAGAAACTAGTGTTGAAACTGTACGATGAAGATCATTAATTTTACCAAGATGATTTTTCATAACGTACTCTCTACTCATAATATCGTAGATACTATCTCCGATATATGCAAGTGCTAATGCTTGCATTTGTTCAGGGGATGAGAAATTTTTTTCAGTAAATTTAAAAGTTATATTTTTTTCCATCTTACTCCTTGTTTTGTATCTTCAAGGATAATTCCTTGTTCTTTAAGGTCGTCACGTATTTTATCAGCTAAAGCAAAATCACGATTTTTTCGTGCATTTTCACGTTCTTCAATTAGTTTTTCTATATGACTATCCTCTAGAGAATTATCGTCTTTAACATTAATTCCTAGGATAGAGCTATATGTATCAAAAGCAGCTTTCAGAAGTTCAAGGGTTTCTTTATTAACTTCATTTTGGGCTGTATATGAATTAGTTATTCTGACAACTTCGTACCAAGATGATAGTGCGTTAGCTGTGTTGAAATCATCTTGCATATACTCTTCAAATTTTTCAAGTTCGCTAGAGGCTAAAGCAACAACTTCATCATCTAATTTTTCAACAGTCATTTCATTATTTAATCTAAATTCTAAATTTTGGTATGAAGTTTTTAGTTTTTCGAAGTTAGTTTTAGCTAATTCAATATTTTCTAAGGTGTAGTTGATTGGTGTTCTGTAGTGAACAGTTAGCATAAATAAACGTAGAACCATTGGATCAATTTCAGAGATTATGTCTTTAACAAGGCGGAAATTGCCAAGGCTTTTACTCATCTTAACATTATCAATATTAATAAACGCATTGTGCATCCAGTAATTACTAAACGGAGCGTGATTGTGACATTCAGATTGTGCGATTTCATTTTCGTGATGTGGGAAAGTTAAGTCTTGTCCACCAGCATGAATATCAATAGTATCTCCAAGAGTTTCTTTAGCCATAACAGAGCATTCGATATGCCAACCAGGACGCCCTTCACCAAATGGACTATCCCATTTTACTTCACCAGGCTTTGCTTTTTTCCAAAGGGCGAAATCAAGAGGATCTTCTTTATGTTCACCAACTTCTATACGTGCACCACTAATTAGATCATCGATAGATTGTTTACTAAGTTTACCATAATCTTCTTTTTTACGAGTTCTGAAATAAACATCACCGTTAGATTTATATGCGAAACCTTCTTCAATAAGTTTGGCGATGAAGTCAATAATTTCCTGCATATATTCAGTTACACGAGGATTTTTAGTTGCACGTTTGCAACCAAGTGCATCGTAATCTTTGAAAAAGGCTGCAATATATTTATCAGTAAGTTCAGAAGTTGAAATACCCTCTTCATTACTTGCTTTGATAATTTTATCGTCAACATCTGTAAAGTTAGAAATGAAATCTACTTCATAACCACTATGTTCTAAATATTTGCGTACAACATCAAATACGATAATAGGACGAGCATTCCCGATATGAATGTAGTTATAAACGGTAGGGCCACATACATACATTCTTACTTTATTTTCTTCAATTGTTTTTAAGATTTCTTTTTGTTTTGTTAATGTATTATAAAGTTTAATCATACATAACTCCTTTGCTAAGTAGTAATCGTTTTTAAAAATAAAGACTAATAAAAAATTAATTAAATATAAAAAATCATTACTTAAATTTTAACACAAAACAAGGATAAATTAAATTATAAATTAACATTTTCATATTCCTTGAAATATTTCTATTTTGTATTAAAATAATAAGTAGATAATATGAAAAAGGATAAGAATAGATGGAATTATCAAATGCTATATATACAGCAGAAGTGCATAAAAGACTTAAGAATATTTTGCTTCTAATAATAGGAACAATTTTGTTTTCTATTTATGCCGGATTATTAATACCCGTTAATAACATAGGGGCAGGTGGAGCGCTTGGATTAAGTTTAGTTTTAAATAAAATAATAGGTATAAAAATAGGGACAGCTCAATTTTTACTGAATGTGCCATTATTCTATATTGGATATAGGTATATAAGTAAAAAATTTGTATTACTGACAGTATTTGTTATTAGTATGTCATCACTACTTATCAATAATCTTCCAAAGATTATAACACCTGTTAATCTAGGAGATTCGCTAGTTGCGGCAATATTTTGTGGTATAATATCAGGTCTTGCGATGTGTTGTCTTTTAGTTGGTGGAGCATCGACAGGGGGAACAGATATTACTGGTAAATTTATCTCACAGAAAATGAAGTTTAATTTACCCACGGTTTTCTTAGTCCAAGATGTACTAATTTATACAATAGTATGGATTTTCTTTGATATTAAATATGTAATGTATGCACTTGTTATGAGTTTTGTACGCAATCAGACTATGAAAGGTGTTCAAAAGTTATTCTCTGCATATATACAATGTACAATTATCTGTGACTGTCCAGAGGTAATGGTTGAATTAATAAATAATACTCTACACCGTGGTTCGACAATAATGGATGTAGAAGGTGGTTATAGCCATGAGAAAAAACGTATGATTGTTGTTGTAATTCAACAAAATGAAATGTATTTATTGAAAAAACTAGTATCAAAAAATTGCCCAGGGGCTTTTATTACCGTTACAGCAGTTAATACAATAGTAGGTAATTTTAAAGAACATTCGTATAGTTTATAAAAATATAAAAAGGATTTAAAGTACAAAAGATATTTTTATTAAAATTAAATTTTTAATGGATAATCTTACTTTAAATCTTTTTTATGTGACTAAAGAATAAATACTATTATTTTAATTTATAGTTGTTTAACATAAAATTATAATAGCTATTCCAAACATTTGCTTATTGACCATTTTTGATATATAATATCAAGTGAGATGAAAATTAGGAGGTAAGAAATATGAATTTGATTCCTACAGTAATAGAGCAGACTTCTCAAGGAGAAAGAGCCTATGATATTTATTCAAGACTTTTAAAAGATAGAATTATAATATTAGGATCTGACGTAAATGATCAAGTAGCAAACTCTATAACAAGTCAATTATTATTTTTAGAAGCACAAGATAGCGAAAAAGATATTTATTTTTATATTAATTCACCAGGTGGTAGTGTAACGGCAGGTTTTGCAATCTATGATACAATGCAACATATTAAATGTGATGTTGTAACAATTTGTATGGGAATGGCAGCGAGTATGGGAGCTTTCTTACTTGCAGCTGGAACTATTGGTAAAAGATATGCACTTCCAAATGCTGAGGTGATGATTCACCAACCATTAGGAGGAGCACAAGGACAAGCAACAGAAATCGAAATAGCAGCTAAACATATTTTGAGAACGCGAGAAAAATTAAACAAAATTTTAGCTGATAGAACAGGACAAACAATCAAAGCAATCGCGAGAGACACAGAACGTGATAACTATTTATCAGCAGAAGAAGCATGTGCTTATGGATTAGTAGATAAGGTTATGTATCCTGAAAATGATAAACCACAAAAGAAAGAAAAAGCTAAAAAAACACAAGCAAAGAAAGATATTAAAAAAGTAGAAGAATAAAATAAAAAAGAGAAGTTGATTTTTATCAACTTCTCTTTTTTATACAAATATCATAGAAAATAACTAAAGAAAAGAGTATCTAAAAAATAAAGACCTGATTTGAAATATTTTAAATCAGGCCTATAAAATTATATTTTCCAAATTTTTCCAATGGCATTACGCACTTCATAATTATCCATAAAGTATTCAATATTACCATTGAAATTACGTTTAAATTGAAGTACTCCGTAATCGCTAGAATTTTCATCATTGAAACCTTGTGATGTTCCGAAAAAGTTGAAATATTTAAAACCATTGTTAATGGCATATTTCATCATATGGAACAATACCGCATATGGTCCCTCATAACGATGGAATTTTTGCATAGCGCCACTAGTAAAGTAAATTATATCTTGTCCAGATTCAATAAAACTTGCACATGATAAATTGATGATATTACCGTGCTCTTCTTTTAATTCTTTTATCTTATCAATTTTTTTATACCAAATAGCAATATTTTCATCATATTCACGAAGACGATTAGTTGCTTTTTTGGCATTAACTTTACCTTGTTCAAGTTTTTCGCTAAGCTCTTCGCGTTCTTTTTCTAGATTAGCAATTGTAGTTGTTGTAGTTTCTACGAATAAATCACAGTCAATATAAGAAACCAATAGGTGAAGTTTATCACCGATGTTATTTTTTAGTGATTTAAAATAATCATTGTCACGAATTACAAAGTCAATTCTACTTTCTGTATCACGATTAATTTCATCGAAAATCTTCGCATCTTCTTCATTGAAAATGTCAATTTCGCGGACAAGAACACCTTCTTTGGCGGTTCTATTAATTGTATAACGTGCAATTTGAGAAACATTCTTTAGTAGATTATTTTCTGTTATATCTTCATCTAGATATTTAGAATATACGCAACGTGATGCTAGTGTTGGATTGGTAAATAAATCATCATTAAGGGGATGATAATCAAGCTCTAATAACGCATTATTTGTATTTATCGCCAGGTCGTTTTCGCCTACAAATTCTATATCATTGTAAAACTTCTCATTAAGAAATGGATTAACACGAACACATAAGACTCTGATATTTTTAGCGAAGTATTTTTTTAATTCTTTAAAATAAAAGTTTACCAATTCAATGTTTGAATAATCCATAATTGGCCCATGTTGAGCTGTTACTTTATAAAAGTATTTTTTGTACTGAAAATAAATAAATAAACCATAGGCAAGTATTTTATTATCTTCTTTAACAGCAAGTATTGTAGTTTTCAAACCATTGCTGTTTGCCATTTTACTATATTCAGCTGATTGAGGGAAAAAATAACGTTCATTGTTATTTTGTTGAAATTTCTCTAATTCCTCATTACTAATTTCAGTAAATATCATTAAAAATTTCTCCTTTACTAATTTTTACTCAAGTTCAAAATTACTTATAAAATTATATAACAAAAATGAAAAAAAAAAAAGAAATAACCTTTTTAAAAATGATGAAATGCTTAATAAATGATATAATAGAACTGAATTAATATAAATGGGAGGTAAAATGTTTTATGAAAGAATATCAACTTAGAGGGCAAAATTATAAGATTAGATATAATGATTTTCCTGGAGAAAAGACACCTATTGTTTTTATTCACGGATTAGGTTGCGCTGGCTCATTTGACTATGTAGAAATAGCGATGAAAAAGCAATTTGCAGATCATAGAAGAATATTAATTGATTTACTTGGGGCGGGTTATAGTGATAAACCTTTAGATTTTGTTTATATGGTTAAAAATCACGCTAAGTATTTAAATGAGTTTTTAGAAGATTTAAATTTAGATAAAATAATTCTTTTTGGTCATAGTCTTGGGGGAGCTACTGCTATTGAGTTATGTTCATTATGCCAGGAAAAAATAGAAAAACTTATTTTAACAGAGCCTAATTTAGATCCTGCGAAAAAAGGGCGTAGTAGTTGGGCAGTAGCACAATATACAGAAGATAATTATAAAGAAAGGATAAAAAGCTTAATAGAATTATGCGAAAGTGGCAGAAATACTATGTGGGCGGCAACTTTACGTAATTGGTTACCAGAAGCAGCATACCAAATTTCGCGAGATGCAGTAGTTGAGAGAGAAAATTCTTGGCGAGATATGTTTTATAGCTTTGATGTTCCAAAATATTTTATATTTGGAGAAAAAACTTTACCAAGTCCAGATTATGAAGAATTACCAAAACATGGAATTAGTGTAAAGGTTGTTAAAGATGCAGGGCATTCTATGGCTTGGGAGAATCCAGAAGGATTGGCGGAGATGGTAGCTAGTTGTTTATAGTTAATAAACTAATATAAGAATATAAATAAAAACACAATATTTCGTGCTTTGATCTTCCTCCAAAAAGTTAGACTTAAGATAGCGTAGTAGTTGTAATGACTGCTACGCTATCATTTTATATTAATGGCTTAAGCCAGTTGAGGGGGCAAATCCTACGAAACAAAAAACCACTCGGTATGCGGGTGCGAGATAAAAGTTAAACAATTGAAAAAACATCCTTTCTTGATAAAATAAGAGTAGTTCAAGTTCAAAAATAAAGAAAGGATGTTTTTCATAAATAAAAAGAATAATTTTGTATTATACTAAATGGTAAATTTCGGCTCTATATTAAATACGGGGCATGAGAAAATAACTCTATAAAATGATAAGCAATATAAAACTGCTGGGCATTTTTATATTGCTTACTCACATAAATATCTTAAAGAAGCAGACACAACTAAAATTAAATATTTAAATTAAAATATCTATACAATGTTCCCTTGATTTTATTTACAAAATAAAGTTTAAATAATATAATTAAAAAGTAAATAACATATTTAAAATATAAAAATTTTAACTAAAAATAATTAGGAGGATAAATAGTTGCATAAAAATCTTATTTTAATCAATAACTTCTTTTTCTATGAAAACTTTAAAAAAAATAATTTATTATTAAATGGAGGGGTGTTATGGCTGTAATATTCTGGATACTACTTGCTATATTATATTTTAAATTTGGTTATAGGCTAATTCCAAGTGCAAAAATAGCCATAGGTGTTATATTATCCCTATTTATAATAGCTTTTCTTTGGGTCACTATTAAATTTGTAGGATTAATAATCTTAATAATATTACTTGGAATAGGTATCTTTCTCTTCTATATCATAGAAGAGAAAAAACAGGACAAAGAAATTGCTACTTGGAAAAACCAAAACTTTCAACATTTTGACTCATATACTTTTTCCAATATTATAGAGTATAATTGTAACAGTGACTTTATTAGATATAAAAGTGGAGATATCCCTTATAATAGGATGCTATATTTTACTTCTGGCAGCAAAGAGCATAATGATAGTGATAGAGTATTTCCTATTTATTATCATGCATTTAGCTCTAAAAAAAGTGTAAACTTTGAAGAACATGGTTTTTTAGTTACAACTGCAGAAATAATAATAAAAAAATATAAACCTGCTCTAAAACAAGACGGAAATGATACTTTAGAATTATTTATACCCTTCTATAATATATACAAGGTAATTAGGAAAAATAAAAAGGACATAATTGTTTTTTACGCTGATAAAACAAAGGTAAATATTAATGTACTCACGGAAGAAGAGAGCAATTTAATCTATCAAATACTTGATATCGCCATAGATTCTGGGTGGACAATAAACGTAAAGAATCATATAAATGATAGTAGTTACCAGGAACATAGTGCCCAGTTAGAAAAAATTGACAAAACTGTTGACTTTGTAAAAAATAAATTAGATGTAGAATCAAAAAATGAATTATTTTTAAACGTAATGACTGCCTCTGCAGCATTAAAAGAGGGGATACAGGAAATTACTAGTAATCAAATCAATGATAGATTTGGTGGTGGCCAAGGGCATGGACACGCTGGAGAACAAGCAGGAAATGTATTAGATAGATTAAAATTAAAACATGCTTCTCCTCTTGGTGGCTCCCACGAAAAAAACGGGGCAGATAGAATTGTTAATGGTCACTTGATACAAACTAAATATTGTGCAACTGCTGGAAAAAGCATAGGCCAATGTTTTGAAAATGGGCATGCTAAATATATTTCATCTGATGGAAATATGATGCAAATTGAAGTACCTCGTGATCAATATAATAAAGCTGTAGAACTCATGTCAAGACGTATAGATAGTGGAGAAGTTCCTAATGAATCTAATCCAGATAATGCTTATAAATATGTGAAAAAAGGAGCCTTAACATACGAACAATCGAATATAGCCACTAAATCTATTTTTGAAAGAAATTCTACTATTCAGGTTAGAGATAGTTCTGGAAAAGTCGTTAGAGACTCAAATGGAAATATTGTCACCAGAACTGTCTCATTTCAAGAAAAACTATTATGGTCTGCTGGTTTAGATTTTGCCACTGGAGTAAGTATAGCTATCCCTACTGCAGCAGTATCTTCTGTCTGGATATATTGTAATAATCGATGGCGTGGTATTAATAATTCTGACGCTCTGAAAAATTCGCTAAAAGCATTTATTAAACCTATTTTTTTCACTGGTTTTACTTATATGCTATCTGCTCAATTTGCTCGTAGTCCCCTAGGATCTTCTATAGCAAAAAGTCTGTTCGGAGAAATAGGAAAAAAATCTACGAACGCCATACTAAAGGGGAGTATGGTAACTATAACAGCTACCATAACTGTTGGTCCAGATTTAATTCGTGCATTAAGAGGCAGAATCTCTTGGGGACAATTAGTTAAAAACACTGTAGTAACTGGTGCCGGAATAGCTGCAGGTATGACGCTAGGCAGTTTTGTGCCTGTTGTAGGAACTATAGCTGGTGGCGCGGTGGGAGGTTTTGTCGCTAAATGTGTTGCTGATTATATAAGAGAAGATGACGCTGTACAAATGATTCAAATTGCTAAAGAAGAATTCATTGATACTATTCTTATGAGCGGATTAACTAAAGAGGAATTTGAAGATGCTTTAAATAAAACATTTCTACATAAAAACTTTAATGTTTTTCTTCAAAAAATGTATTCTACTGGAGACGATGCAAGGCAATTTGTAAGAAAAACCTATAAAAATCTAATTGATGAGTATTATAATTCTCGTGAATTGCCTACTGAACAAGAAATCATAGATGTTGTTACTACTGAATTAATTCTTTCTGAATAATAATTTTTAAGGAGGAGTAGTTAATGAATTCTAAGTATTATGGAGTAAAATATTATAGTAAAACTGATTTAAGCATTGGATGGAGTCTAGAACAAGCTGAAAAAGTAATTAATTCTTTTGATGAAAAAGCTGATAATCTTAATATAAATTATATTCTAGAGTTATATAATATTTGCTTACTTTTTGATTCTGGAAATAAATTAAATTCATGGTGTGAAGATTACTATGAAAGTTTAAATTCTATAGTTAGAAAATTCAAACTTCTCATCGGAGTATTTTGTTCTAATATAGATTATTTAAAAATTACATCTTTTTATACTACAATTAGCACTCACTATTATGATACCTTTTGGGAACTATTTGCTCGATATAAAATCTACGAAAAAGTATCTTCAATAGAATTTTCAAAAATCTTAATTGAGTTTAATATTCCTCTTTATTTAATTTTAAATCAAAAAATTATTGTAGAATATTTTGACGCTGAAGTTTGCGATTATATGAAACATTCAAAGTTTACAGCTACAATTCTAATAACCTATCATTTAGAACGAAAAGATTGGGGTCATAAAAAATATTATATTCCAAAATCATTATGTATAGATGATCAACTAGTCATGATTGAAGAATATATTGAATCAGAAAATGTAAATCCTGATCATCTTAAATTGCTGTATAAATCCCGTAGTAAAAACGAATTCCCTTTATCAGATGAAGTTCGTTTAAAAGCAAAAAAGAGATATGAAAATTATATTAAAAATCATTTTTCTAATGAATCTGGTTTTTCTTTTGGTGCTGCCGTTGGTTTTGCTGATATTGATGAAGTCATTATTATTGATGACAAAGACCCCCTAAATCCTAAAATAGCCTATAGTCATTCATGGCTAGAAGAAAACTTAAATAATCCAACATTACTTAATAATTTTATATTTTTGTTTGGTTATGTTGATTACTATACTAGATCGACTTTCCCATCTAAAAAAACTGAGTTGGGTGTTATGGAAAAAATCTTAGGTGTAAAAGGAGATAGAGAATATGATGTTGGAATATCTTTTGATTTTAAAGAAATGATATCTAGTATACAAATCAAAACATACTATTATGAACTTTTAAAATTAGATAAAAGATTAGAAGAAATATTCAAATGGTTTTTCGAAGAATACTTGCTTGTAGAATTCCAGGTAGACGGATTTATTCTCTCTATACCATCTAATAAATCCTCTTTTTTAGAAAAAGTTAGAACCCTATGTTCAGAGATAGATTCTATATTAAGACAATTTGCTAATTATGTTAACAATGGAGAAATAAATAGAGAATTAATGGAAATTTCTAGAACTACCCCTTTGATAGAGAATATACCAAGTTTTCTTCCGAAGAAATATGGATACATTGATGATTCTGAATTGTTAAATATCTCACATCAACTATTTTCAGATCAATCTCTACTTACATGTATTGAAAATAGAAAGGGATATTTAAACTTTGAAAGGTTAATAAAAGCTGAAAAAGTCAAAATTTCAGACTTTTCTAATAATCAGCAAACTATTCTAAATTTATTAATAGAAAAAGGTATTATCTATGAAGATTCTCACGGATATATACGTATAAAATCTAATATTGTTAATATTTTAAAAGATTTCTATTATAACGAGGTGATTTGCATCAATTATTACAAGAATAATGCTCTCTTGGACTCTCTCATATCTGAAAATAAAATAATTTGCGAATCTAAGCTTTTTTCAAGACCTGAACAAAAATATTTAAATTTCATACTAAATGATCGCCAGTTTGATAATGGCCCTGCATTACGAAATAAATATACTCATGGAAATAATCCTCAAAATCTTGAAGATCATGAAAATCACTATTTTCAATTATTGAAGATTGTTACTCTAATAATTATTAAAATTAATGAGGAGTTCTGTTTAAGAGATGAAGTAATACTAGATAATAGTTTTTAATTTCATTTGAAATAGGTTACCCTAAAGCTTTATTCTAGTAACTCTTTTTATACGTTAAACAAAATAATACTATAGTAAATATAATCTACCTTTAAAAAGTTAGGCTTAAGATAGCGTAGTAGTTGTAATGACTGCTAAGCTATCTTTTTATATTTATACAGTCATACGTTTAATTCTATATTGCTTAGGACTTAACCATCCTAGTTTCTCTTTTATTCTCTCCTCATTATAATATTTTATATACTTTTCAATAGCTAATTTCAGTTCTTTATAACTACTATATGTTGTTCCATAGTATATCTCTTGTTTTAATATTCCAAAGAAATTCTCCATTACCGAATTATCCAGACAATTTGCTTTTCTAGACATACTTTGGTAAATACGTTCTTCTTTTAATCTTTTTGAATATGCCTTCATTTGATAAGCCCAACCTTGATCAGAGTGGAATGTTCTCCTATAAGGGGAGTTAGCTGTAACTTTAATCACCTCTTCTAGTGCAGCCATTATATTTTTAGCTGATGGGCGTCCACTTATACTATAGCTTATTATCTCACCATTATACATATCCATAAATGGATCTAGATAAAGTTTCTTCACTACTATTTTACCTTTTTCATTTACTTCATAATATTTAAATTCAGTTGTATCTGTAGTGATTTTTTGATGTGGAATATTGGTATTGAATCGTCTTCTTATTACATTTTGAATTTAAAATTATATTTAGTCATAAAAATACCAATCTCCAAAAAGTTAGTTTTTTTGGTCTAACTTTTTGGGATTGGTATATTTGGATAATTATATTTTTTTAATTTTAATATTACTTACCATTAAGTAAGAGCATACTATCAATAATATTAGCATAACTATACTAGGTAATTTGAAAAGTGCAATAATTGCTAGTATTGTACCACAAGTTGTTATTGGAACACCTTGGTAGTAACCATTTTTCATTTTAGTAACGTTGAACCTAGCAAGACGATAGGCTCCACAACAAACATAGATACCGCACAATAGTGCAACTACAACTGTTACAGTAGCACTTGGATTATCATAAAATAAAACTTTTTCAAAAATAAGTATAGCAGGTGCGACTCCAAAACTAACAACATCACATAAAGAATCTAAATCGTGACCAATTTCAGAAACAACACCAAGTTTTCTTGCAACAATACCATCGTATCTGTCAGCAAGCATAGCTAAAAAAATAAAGACAGTGCCCCATATATAATACCCATGAGCTGTAGTTAGTATTGACATAAAACCACAGAAAATATTACAAAGGGTAAGATAATTTGGTATGAAATTCTTATTCATTAAAGTTATCCTCCAATATTGATACTCTTAATTATAGTACAAAATAGAAAGAATGTCTAAAGAAATGAGAAAGGTAACTAGTGAAAAACATAGTAAACTTTATTATTTGCTTATTTAGATATTGTTTAAGAGACTAGAAGCTGTTATAATAAATTTGTAACTAATTATGGGAGGGTATCATGGGTGAGAAATTAAAAAAACAAAATATAAAAAAAATAGTTAAAGAATTATTTTTTATAGCTTTGGGTTGTGCAATTTATTCATTTGCATTACTACATTTCAATGTACCTAATCAATTAGCGGAAGGTGGCGGTACAGGGATAGCATTATTTCTACTATATGCTTTTGGATTTCCCGTATCTATGGGTACATTGTTAGTTAATATTCCGCTACTTATACTTGGATACAAGATGTTAGATAAAAAAACGATGATTTATACGATTTATGGTATATTAATGCTAACATTTTGGATTAAAATTTTTGAAACATACCATATTGTTATTGATATAGGTGGAGATCGTCTTCTTGCATCTGTTTTTGGTGGAATTATCGCAGGGATAGGGCTTGGAATTGTTTTTGTTTTTGGTGGAACAACTGGAGGAGTAGACATTATTGCAAAAATAATCAACATATATTTTGGTTTTTCTATAGGAAGGATAATTCAAGTTTTAGATGGATTTATATTACTACTATCTTTTATGGTATTAAAAAGTTTTCCAGCAATCTTATATACGCTAATTTATATTTATATTTGTACAAAAATCATAGATTATCTAATTGAAGGTGGTATCCCAGGAAAAGCTGTGATGATAATGTCACCTAAAATCGAAGAAATTACTCAAAAAGTGTCTGATGATATGGGGCGTGGATTAACATTTATTAAAGGACAAGGAAGTTATTCGCGTAAGGATATGAATATAGGTTATTGTGTTGTGTCAAGAACGGAAATTAGTAAACTAAAATCATTAATTTATGCAATAGATCAAAATGCCTTTTTAACTATAACAGAAGTGCATGATATTATGGGAGAAGGGTTTAGCTTTGATCAACCAAAAAGAATAAAGTTTACTTTTAAAAAGGAAAAATAATAAAGGGAGCAACGTTTAATCGTAAGTAATATACGGATAAATGTTGTTCTTTTATCCTAGAAAGGAGAGCTATGGTTAATAATTTTTATATAAGAAGTGTAATAGTGATTTTACTAGCATCGATATGCTGTTCGTACTTTGGGCAAGTGTTATTATTCATTATTTCTAAAACAAAAGACTATTGGAGTTATTTAATTTATTTTACACCATTAATTTTGTTATTTACAAAATACAGTAATAAGTATGCCAAAACTACTAGTATTAGTATGAAGTATTTTGTAGAAGAAGCAATAAAAGATAAGAAAAAAATTAGTTGGTACTTTCCTATTTTATTAACCTTAAATACGTTGTTAGCACACGGGTTTGGAGCTAGTGTAGGTCGTGAAGGGGTTGCTGTTCAGTTAGGAGGAGCAATAGGAAAAAATCTAGGAAGTGTTGAATTCAGTAAAAAACAATGTATTTTCTTAATACGCTTAGGAATGATTAGTGGATTTGCTGCACTATTTCAGACTCCATTAGCTGCGTTATTTTTTGTTTTAGAAATTACATTTAAAAAAGTAAAAATTAATTTGAATACTGTAATAGAATTCAGTATATATTTAATTGCTAGTTTTTTCTCTGCCAAAGCTTCTAATTTTTTAGGGTTAGAAAAGTTTTTTGTCTTAGTGAAGGTTGAAAAAATTGATTATGTATTGATTATAAAAACATTACTTGTAGGTATTTGTTTTATTTTTGTTGGAGTAGTTTTTGTTATTTTTCAAAAATATTTTAAAAAAATAGTTGGTAATAATGAAAAGTGGCGTTGGATATTATTAGGTATATTTATATTGGCAAGTGTAGTATTAGATTTTCGCTATAGTTCTCTAGGAACAAATTTAATTGAACTTTCACTAGAAAATGGTTTGGTACTTAGTTATGATTTTATTTTTAAACTTATATTAACCGCCCTTTGTACAGCTGTAGGTTTTAGTGGTGGAGAAGTAACACCATTATTTGCAATAGGAGCTAGCTTAGGAGTAGTACTAGCTGGATATATAGGCTTACCAATTATATTTACTGCTGCACTTGGTTATTGTTTAGTTTTTTCATCAGCGACAAAAACATTCGTAACTCCAATATTTTTAGCATTAGAAGTTTTTGGTAGTACGACAGCTATACTAACAATATTACCAGCAGCATTAATTTATTTTTTGAATAGAAAATATAGTATTTATAAGTAGTTTGTTTAAAACTTTATGTGAGTTGAAAGAAATATTTTAAGTAAAGAAAATACCAAGAGAAGATAGATTTTATTTTCTCTTGGTATTACTTTATTTTCTATGATATGATAACCTATTATGTTATTAGGCGAAAAAGATAATCACCTATTTTTTAAGTGTCCAACTTTTTTTCAATCATTGGAAGTAATTCTTCTATAGTAGCTTCATTACCTTCAAGAGATGCATAGTGTATTTTTCCATCATTCGCTCTGAAAACCCATGTAACAAAGTACTTTCCACTTGTTGTTATAGAATTAACAACATAAGCGTCATATTCGCCAATTTTTGATTTAGCACCCCAAACCTTTTGGAATGCTGAAGTGTTTTTTTGGCCAGATAGTACAGAATTTGCTACATAGATAGGATCGATAGATGCATATTCTGTTTCAGATATTCCAAGTTGACTCGGACGGAATATGTTTAATGTAACAATATTATATGCAGATCCATCACTATACTGAATATCATTTCCACCTTTTACATCTTTGAAACGGAACCAGTTTTTAGGAACTTTAACATAACCATATTCATCAGAACCAATTATTTGTGTATTTTCTGTTTCTTTATTTGTCTCAGATTTTTGTTTATTAGAAGCGTCTGATGTAGAAGTTGATTCAGTTTTAGTTGATGTTGTCTCTTTATTTTGTGTGGTATTTGATTGGCAAGCTACAAGTGTTGCCGTGCTTAATAATACCATTAGTAGCCCTATAAATTTTTTCATAATATTTTTTCCTTTCTTTTTCTATTAATTCATTATAGCATATATAAAATTAAAATGATAATTTTATAATAATTTTAAATATAATAAAAGAAAGGTTTACATGTTTGAATACCTTATTAAATGTACAAACAAAAAAACAGAATCGATAATTATCGACTCTGTTCTTTGTTATAAACCTAGAATATTCAATATCTCTCTTTTATATTTCAATTTATTTTCTTCTCTGTTCTCATTATCAAGAACAATTTTAATTTCAGATACTATTTCACCAGGTTTATTTTTGATAATATATATTCTGTCACTTAGTTCTATAGCTTCATCTATATCATGTGTAATAAGTAGTGTTGTTAATTCTAATTTTTTGCTAATTTCTAAATACCAAGAGTGTAATGAAATTTTAGTAATTGCATCCAGAGCACTAAATGGCTCATCAAGAAGGAAGAGTTCTTCTTTGAACATATAAGTTCTAAGAAGTGCGACCCTTTGACGCATTCCGCCACTTAGTTCGCTAGGATATTTGTCTTTATATTCATATAGATTAAATAACTTTAGATTTTTGATAGCTTCTTCTTCCGCTTCTTTTTTTCCTACCTTTTTTATAAGAAGTGGAAGTATTATATTTTGTATAACTGTCTTATGTTCTAAAAGTAGGTCTTTTTGAAGCATATAGCTAACTTTTCCTTTAAAGTTTTTATCCCCTTGGATAGTTATTTCACCAGTTTGAAGGTTATTAATTCCAGCGATAACGTTAAAAAGTGTAGTTTTTCCGACACCACTTCCACCAAGTATAGAAACTATTTCTCCTTTATTGACATGAATATTTATATCTTTAAGTATGTAGTTGTTTGGATAATTGAAAGATAAGTTTTTTATTGATAAAACGCTCATTATTTTATGTAGTCGTTGCTAAATCCAGTATTTTCTGCTAAAGGTTTTTCAACGATATTATTATCGTTAATCCAACGATAAAATGCATTCCATCTATTAGCATCAAATTCACCCCAATGGTCTTTATTTGTTGCATATTTTTTTGATAAGTATTTTTGTGATTCAATTATAAAATTACGTTTATCTTTTAATTCTGGAGCATTTTTAATTAAAATATCAGCAGCTTCTTCTGGATGTTCTATAGCGTAGACATATCCTTTCTTGATTGCTCGAAGCACTTTTTTAGCTTCTTCTTTGTTTTCTTTTAAATAATCATTGTTGGCAATAATTACTGGTGAGTAGTAATCAAGATCTTTATTGAAATCTTTTAGATAGAAATAATTAATATCTAGATTCATACTCTCTGCAAGTTTACCATCCCATGCGTAGTAAATCCAAGCAGCATCGAAAAGCCCATTTTCTAAAGGTGTAATCGAGTTAGTATCTGTGTTAGGAGCAAGATTAAGTTTACCTGCATCGCCACCTTGTTTTGTGATTAAAGATTTTACCATAGCAAGCTCAACTGGATCATTCCATGTTCCGTACTTTTTGCCTATTAAATCTTTAGGTTCTTTGATATTATTTTTTTTCAAAGAAATAATACCTGATGTGTTATGTTCAATAATAGCTGCTACTGCAGTTATGCCAGCACCTTTAGACAGTTTATTAGCCATAGAATCTTGGTAGTAAATTCCAAATGGTGCTTTATTATTTATAATAAGGTCTGATGTACTATCTTCTGGAGCTGGTTTAATGTCAAGATCAATACCTTCTTCAGCGAAATACCCTTTTTCTTTAGCTACGTAAAGTCCTGTATGGTTGGTATTAATAGCCCAATCTAAAATAAAGTCTACTTTTTTTAATTTTTTTTCTTCTGTATTTTTATTTGCTGTGCCACATGCTGTAAGTGATATTGCAAGAATAGCTGCAAATAAGCTAATTATTATCTTTTTCATGGTTGTCTCCTATATATTTCCATTTAATAAATTTTTTTTCGCTTAGTTTAACTAATTCTATACTTAGCAAACTAATAACAGATACTAGAATAATTATCGCAAACATAGTATCATATTCAAATAATTTTTTCGCTTTAATCATATAAACTCCAAGGCCTTCAAATCCTCCAAGCCATTCTGCTACAACTGCGGCAATAAATGCGTATGAAACACTCACGCGAAGTCCAGCATAAAAATAACTAAGACTTGTAGGTATTTTCACATGCCAAAGAATTTGGAATTTACTAGCCTTCATAAGTTTTAGTAAAGTTATCATATCCTTATCACAGTTTCTAAAGCCGTCTAAAATACTGACGACAATTGGGAAGGTGGTCGTAATAACTATTAAGACGATTTTAGGAGTTAATCCATAACCAAGCCATAAAACCAAAATAGGCGCAATGGCAATGGTCGGGATAGTCTGAGTTAAAACTAATAAAGGATAGACAGCTTTATTAAATAAAGGGATACTATCCATAATTAAAGCAAGAATCCAAGCTATGATTATACCTAAAGATAGGCCTATAATAGCTTCAAGCAGGGTGATTTTGCTGTGGAAAATTAATAATTGATAATTTTTAACGAATGCTTTTGCTATTTCAACTGGAGTTGGAATAATATATTTTGGGAGTAGATTCAAATATCCAGCTCCTTGCCAAATAACAAGTAAAATAGCCATCGAGATAGTAGCGGCATATTTATTAGTTAAACTTGCTAATTTTTTCATCTATAGTTAATACATCTCCATAATTAATTTTCACGTTAGCGAATATATTGTTAGAGCCTTCACCCGCTAGCTCTAAACATTCTTTAAGAGTAGTCATAAGTTCATTGAATTCACCTTCAATTACAGTTTCAAAGGGGGTGACCACAACATTAGAATGTTTTTTTTGTAGATAATAAATAACATTATCTATAGTTTTTATTCTCCCAGGTGTATTATCACTTAATGGAAGAATTTGCAATGCAATACTGCAATTTATCAAAATAAAAAACCTCCTTACAATTTTAAGGGGGTCTAAGTTAGGTCTTTAAGATTATATACCTACGCTGGCATTACCCAGATCAGGTTCGGTCGAAATTAAATATTTCCTCTCAGACTGTTTACAGACTCCCGTACCTATGATTATAGCATACCTAAATATAAAAGCAATATATCTGTTTGACGTTTGCAATTTTTAAGAAAAAGAGCGGATATACACAGTATATATAATGAGCATTTTATTGAATAGAAAGTTTTTTAACTATGCTTAATGTAAGAAAATTATAATATGTAACTAAAGATAAAATAATAAGTATAAAGGTAAATTGTATTTGTATATCTTTTTTGCTTTTTATTTTAATATATGATAGAATTAAACATCATAAATAATAAAATAATAACGAGGGATTTTAACGTGAAATTTTTAAAAGATATTTTTGAATGGATAGTTGTTATTGTTGCATCAATAGCTATCTATTTAGTATTAAGCACATATGTTATAGCTCCTTTTACAGTAAAAGGACACTCAATGGATTATACATTTGCTGACAATGATAGAGTATTTGTAAATAAATTCAGTAAAACTTTCGAGCGTGGAGATGAAGTAGTATTTCATGCTAATGAAACAGATGATTATATTAAGCGTATTATAGGAGTTCCGGGTGATACAATAGAGTATAAAAATGATGTATTATACGTTAATGGACAAGTAGTAGAAGAGCCATATTTAACGAAAAAAATTCAAGAAGCTAAAGCATCAGGTAATTCGCCATTAACTCCAGATTTCAATATAGAGTATTTAAGTAGTACAAAATCAAAAACAGTTCCAGAAGGAACATACTTTGTTTTAGGAGATAACAGACAACATAGTACGGATAGTCGTGTTTTTGGATTTGTAAAAAAAGAAGCAATGATTGGAAAAGTTAGTCTTAGATATTACCCATTTAACGCCTTTAAACTTTTCTAAAAATGTATTAGCTAAAGAATATTTTAGTTGATAAAAATATAAAATTATGCTAGTATAATATACGGGCACTCTACGAGAGTGAAAGAAGAAGCCACCCCCTGCGGATTTTCGTAGGGGGTTTTATATTTTTTAAGAAGGAGATTGACATGACGAAATATATTTTTGTAACAGGTGGGGTAGTATCATCATTAGGTAAGGGTATTGTAGCTGCATCAGTAGGAAGAGTATTAAAAAATAGAGGATTAAAAGTAACATTACAAAAATTTGATCCATATTTAAATGTAGATCCAGGAACTATGAGCCCATATCAACATGGGGAGGTTTTTGTTACAGAAGATGGGGCAGAAACAGATTTAGACTTAGGACACTATGAAAGATTTATCGACGTGAACTTAGGTCAATACTCAAATGTAACAGCAGGGCGTGTTTATTCTTCAATTATAGAAAAAGAACGTCGTGGAGATTACTTGGGAGGTACAGTACAAGTAATACCTCACGTAACAAATGAAATTAAATCACGTGTACTTTTAGCTGGGGAATCTAGTGACGCGGATGTTGTAATTACAGAAATCGGTGGAACTACAGGTGATATTGAGTCGTTACCATTCTTAGAAGCTATTCGCCAAATTAGAAGTGATTTAGGGCGTGAAAATGTATGTTATATTCACTGTACATTATTACCATACATTAAAGCAGCTGGAGAGATGAAAACTAAACCTACACAACAATCTGTAAAAGAACTACGTGGATTAGGTATTCAACCAGATATTATTGTTGTTCGTAATGAACTTGCATTAACAGATGAATTGCGTGCAAAAATTTCTCTATTTTGTGATATTCCAAAACAAAACGTTATCGAAAGCCGTGATGTAAGTAATTTATATGAGTTACCAGTAAATCTAAAAGCACAAAAAATTGATGATATTGTTTTAAAACATTTTGGTCTTTCAGCACCAGAAGCGGATATGACAGAATGGTTAGCATTAGTAGATAGGGTAGATAACTTAAAAGAAAATGTAAAAATTGCATTAGTTGGTAAATATGTAGAGCTTCATGATGCATATATTTCGGTAGTAGAATCTCTTAAACATGCAGGATATAAACATAATTCAAAAATTACTATTGATTGGATTCAATCAGAAGATGTAACAGAAGAAAATGTTAATGATTACTTAAAAGATGCTGATGGAATATTAGTTCCAGGAGGATTTGGAGATAGAGGTGTTGAAGGTAAAATCACAGCAATTAAATATGCTCGTGAGAATAAAGTTCCATTCTTTGGAATCTGCCTAGGAATGCAGCTAGCAGCTGTAGAATTTGCACGTAATGTTTGTGGTTTAACAGGTGCACATTCTTCAGAGTTAGATCCAAATACACCATATCCAATTATTAATTTACTACCAGACCAAGAGGATGTAGTGGAAATGGGGGGAACACTGCGTCTTGGAAGTTATCCATGTACATTAGCAGAAGGAAGTGTTGCTCATAAAGAATATGGTGAAATTAATATAACAGAGCGTCATCGTCATAGATACGAATTTAACAACTTCTATCGTGAACGCCTAACGGATAAAGGATTGGTATTATCTGGAGTTAGTCCAGATGGAAGACTAGTAGAGATTGTTGAATTACCAGAACATCCATGGTTTGTTGCAGGTCAATTCCACCCAGAATTCAAATCGCGTCCAGAAAAAGCTCATCCATTATTTGCTGGATTTATTAGAGCAAGTTTGGAAAATAGAAAATAACTATGAATTTATTAGAGATAATAGATTGTCTTGAAGCACGTGCAGATAATGTTCGTGCTTTAGATATGTCTAAGTATATGAAAAACAAGTTTGAATTTTTTGGTGTGGGTGCAGCAGAGAGAAATGAGATTTGGAAACCATATTTTAAAGAAGCTAAAAAAACTAAAAAAATAGATTGGGACTTTATAAAAATTTGCTTTAAACATGATAAGAGAGAATGTCAATATACGGCAGCATATTATTTAAAATATATGCAAAGATTTTTAGTAGAGGATGATATTCCTAAGTTAAAAGAATTAGTGTTAACTAAAAGTTGGTGGGATACTGTTGACATACTTGATAAGGTAATAGGAAGTATAATTTATAATAATAAAAACTTGCACCCTATTATTTTAGAGTGGAGTAAAGATGATAATATTTGGTTGCGTCGAGTTGCTATAGATCATCAATTGTTAAGAAAAGAAAATACTGATGAACAACTTTTAGAAAAAATATTAATAAATAATCTTAATCATAAAGAGTTTTTTGTCAATAAAGCAATCGGTTGGGCTTTACGAGATTATTCAAAGACAAATCCTCAATGGGTGCGTAATTTTATTGAAGTTCATAAAGAAAATATGGCTTCATTAAGTATAAGAGAAGCAAGTAAATATTTGTAAAATTGAAATTGGGAAAATTATTCATCTATTACATAAATAATTTTCCCTTGCTTTATATTAATAAAATTGAATTTTTTTAGGGACAGTTTATAAATGCTATTTTACAAAGTTTTTATCTTTTAGAAAATTCCCTACAACTGACGTAAGAAAAGTTCTTACAAAAAGGATTGTTGACAAGTGAAGCTTTAAAGAGTATAATTGATTAATCAATTATTGATTGGTCAATTTTGTATTTTTATGAAGGAGTACAGTATGGAAGTTAGAGATTGTATTGAATTATTATATAATTTGAAAATTCTAGATAAAAAATTAATAGATCTATTTGAGAAAAAAATAGGTATTAGTTTAACAAGATTTCAAATAATAAAATATTTATATGAAGTTTCTTTTACTACCGCAAAACAGTTAGCTCAAAGTTTAGAAATAGATGCAGCAGCAATAACTAGACACTTGAGAATACTAGAACAAGAGGGTTATGTAATAAAACGTCGTAACGAGTTTAATAATAGAGAGATTTTTGTTGAACTTTCGCAGAAGGCTCTTGATGAGATAGGTCGTTGTGAAAAAGAAACGAATGTTAGGGATCTAATAGGAGAAGAATTTACTACCGAAGATTTACAAAATCTAGTTCAACTATTAAATAAATTTAACAAAAATTTTAAATGAAAAGAGGTACAAAAATGAGTATAGCATCAACAATTTTAGTAGTATTAGTTGCGTTATTGTTTTTTTATATAATGTACTTAGAGACATTTGCAACAGACTCAGAAAGTACAAGCCGTGTGTTCAATATTCCACAAGAAGAATTAAAAAGAAAAAATCTTAATGTATTATTTAAAAATCAAGGTGTATATAATGGTTTATTAGGCGCTGCTTTGTTATATGGAGTATTTATAGCAAGCAATCAAAAAGAAATTATTGGAATGTTGTTAGTTTATATTATATTAGTAGCTATATATGGGGGTCTAACTAGTGATAAAAAAATTATTTTAAAACAAGGGGGACTACCGATTTTAGCACTTATTTCATTATTTTTCTAGTATTAAGAGGTGAAATATGGATAATGTAGCAGTAATTATTGGTGCAACTGGTGCTGTTGGTCGTAAAATTTTAGAAGAAGTTTTAGAAAAGGATTTTTATAAAAAGGTTTATGTATTAGGACGAAGTTCGATTACTAGATTAGAGGATAATGAAAAGTTAGAAAAGATAGTTGTTGATTTTGAAAATTTAAATTTTGAGACAGATATTTTAAATAATGCTGATGTATTTGCAGCTTTAGGGACAACAATAAAAATAGCGAAAACTAAGGAGAATCAACGCAAAATAGATTTGGATTATACAATTAACTTCGCAAAGATGTGCGAAGGAAGAGTTAAGAGTTTTAACGTTGTATCAGCGATTGGAGCAAATAGGAGATCTAAAAGCTTCTACTCTTCTTTAAAAGGAGAATTGGAAGAACAATTACAAAAAATGAATTTAGGAATTTTGAGAATATATAGACCGTCATTATTAATTGCTAAAAGAGCTGATAAGAGGATGATGGAAGATTTCTTTATTAAAATTTCTCCTATGCTTAAGCCTATATTACGTGGGAAATTAAAAAAATATAGTCCTATTGAAGTAGGTTTATTAGGAAAAGAAATAGTTAGATTTGCGATAGAATATAAAGAAAAAGGGGCATATACTTATTCTGATTTTAAAGAAGCTTAATGTTATTTTGCATTAGGCTTTTTATGTTGGGAAAATAATGTATGATAAGTAACAGTTGACTAGAGTGGAGGGATATATAGAATGTTAAGTTTTATTTGTTTTCTAAATAAAAAAGGAGTATAATGAAATTGGATATAGCAGTACGGATTTCAATATTAAAGGAGAATAAAAATGAATGTAGGAACAATTTTTGAAGAAGCAGGATTATTGAAAAATCACGATAGGTTTAAGTTAGTTAAAAAGGTTGGACAAAAGGGAGATTTAATAACAAAGCACAATCATCCAGAAGCATTAATTCTTTTTACAGTAGTAAATGGTAAAGTACAAGTTAATTTGAATGATGATGAAATTCATATAGTAGAGCCAGGAAAAGTTCTTCATTTCGATGGGGATAATTTCATAAATGCTAAATTCTTAACAGATGGTGAAGTTTTTGTTACTTTAATAAATAAGTAAACTAATTAATTCAGCGTTTTTATAAAATCTAAATTACTTTTAGGGAGGAAAATATGCTAAATAAAGTTATTTTAATTGGTAGATTAGTTAAAAAACCTGAACTACGTGTTAGTGAAGGGGGAGTAAATTACATAAAAGCGACGTTAGCTGTTCAGTCCGAATTTAAGAACAAGGACGGAGAATATGATACCGAGTTTTTAGAGTTTACAGCTTTTGGTAAGTTAGCGGAGAACACTTCGAAATATTGTGATAAGGGGAGTTTACTAAATATAGTAGGTAGCCTTAACAATAATGTCTATAAAGATAAAAATGGGGTGAATCACTATCAACTTTCAATCATAGCAAATAAAGTTTCATTTTTGAGTAGAGCGGTTAAAAAAGAAGAAAAACAAGATGGTGATGTCTTTGTTTTAGGACAGTAATTTTATAAAAAAGTAATTTAGATTTCCTAATATCTCTAATGTAGTTAAAGCTATATTAGAGATTTTTTATATAAAGGTAGATATTTGGTGTTGCTTATTAATAAAAATAATAGTAAAATAGTTAACATAAAATTGTATGCAAGGAGTCCATATTGTGAAGAAATATAAATTATCAATATTATTAGCAACTGCGGTATTAGGAGGAACTTATGTACTACCTGAAGCGAATAAAGTATTAGCTGCAGAAGTAAAAACAGAAGTTGTTGCACCTTCAATTCCAAATGAAAATACCGAAATACCAAAAGAGGTAAAAAATATAGGAGAGATACAAGGTGAAAGTCATCTAAGTCCTTTAGTTGGAAATAAAGTAATAATAAATAATGTCATTGTTACTAAAAAGGATAAAACTGGTTTTTATGTCCAAGATAAAGTATCTGATAACAATCCAAGAACATCTGATGCAATCTATGTTGCATCGAAAGATAACGTTGAAGTAGGGGACTTATTAAAAGTACAAGGTATTGTTAAAGAAGGATATATGGAAGAATATTCTGTTAAAGAAGGACAAACTTTTAAAACTCCAGCAGGAAGTTTGACAGTTACACAAATCACTAATGTAACAATTACAAAATTAGGTACAACAGATTTACCCAAACCTATTAATATTTCAGGGAAGATGCCTAAAGATATAGTAGATAATACCCCTACAAAATATAACCCAGAGACTGAAGCTTTGGATTATTGGGAAAGTTTAGAAGGTATGCTTGTAGAAGTGAATAAACCAAGAGTAGTAGGTCCCCAATACAAAGGAGATATCTATGTATTACCAGGTGATTATAAAGGCCAAAAATTAAATAATATTGGTGGTGTAAATCTTCGACCTGGAGTTCAAAACACAGAAACATTACCAATTATAGTAGGAAATAAATTTGTAGCGAAAGCAAAAGATTACTTTACTGAAAGTATTTCAGGGGTAGTTACTTATAGAAATAAAACATATAAAATTGATCCAAATAATGTGCCGAATTTGCAAGATGGAGGCTTAAAACGAGAGGTATCTAAAATCTATCCATCAGAAGATAAGTTGACAATAGCTTCTTATAATATTGAAAACTTTTCTGCCAATAATAATGGGCATGATGAAACACCTGAAGAAAAAGTTGATAAGATAGCAAATTCATTCATAAAAGAAGTTCATAGTCCAGATATTATTACTTTAATAGAAGTTCAAGATAATAATGGTGGAGTTAATGACGGAACTGTAGATGGAGTTAAGAGTGGAGAAAAACTAGCACAAAGAATCAAACAGCTAGGAGGGCCAGAATATAAATATACTGAAATAGCTCCAGTTGACGGAAAAGATGGTGGGAAACCAGGTGCAAATATTAGGGTAGCATATTTATATAATCCAAAGAGAGTAACTTTAGTTGGAAAAGATAAAGGCGGAAGCGAAGAAGCGGCACGTTTTGTAAATGGACATTTAGAGAAAAATCCAGCAAGAATTGATCCAACAAATGTTCATTTTGATAAAGTAAGAAAATCATTAGCTGCTGAATTTGAATTTAAAGGTGAAAGAATAGTAGTTATAGCTAATCACTTAAAATCTAAAATAGGAGATGATGCGATTTACGGTTCTAATCAACCATCAGTGGAAAATACTAAAGCAAAACGTATAGAAGAAGCAAAAATTTTGAATGCTTTCATTAAAGAAGGATTACGCCAAAATCCTAATTTAAAATTTGTACTTACTGGAGACTTCAATGATTTTGAATTTTCTGATAGTGTGAAAACAATAGTAGGGAATGAGCTCGTAAACTTAATGGCTGAACATGATGCGGGAGATAGATATTCATACTTCTATCGTGGAAGTAATCAAAGTTTAGATAATATTTTAGTTTCTAAAAATATTAAAGATAAAGTAGTATTTTCTCCTGTTCATATTAATGCATCATTTATGGAAGAACATGGAAGAGCATCGGATCATGATCCTGTAGTTGTTCAAATAGACTTTAGTAAACCCAAAGAATCTACAACTCCAGAAGTTAAACCAACATTACCTGAATTATCAGGTGAATCAGATAATTCTAATAAAGAAAAAACTGATCGAAGTAAAGATGAAAAAACTATATTACCTAAAACAGGATTAACTTCATCTAGCTCATTAGTATTTGTTACATTAGGTGTTATAGTTGCCTTCTTCTTAGTAAGAAAAAAACGTAATAACTAATAAAGAATATGTTGAATGAGTTAGAATAAAAATATTATTTTAATTTATAATAATATGTTATTTAATTATATTAATTCTTTTTAAATTATAATATACTGTTTATGTGGGGAAGCTGTGTTTAGATATATCAAAGCATTAGTTATTAAAATATAAATTCAAGGTGGTTTCAAAAGGAACTAAATAATTTAAAAATTTAAATAAAAAATACGTAATAAAAATCAACTTCATATTTATTGGAGTTGATTTTTTATGGGAAATAACTATTTTAAGTATAATTATTAGAGAAAAAATTAGAAATATGATAAAATTTTATAGTTAAGCAAAATAATACATTGAAGGGATTTAATCATGAAAACAAAGTTATTTATAAGTAGTCTTGAAGTCTTTGCTAATCATGGATTATTTGAAGAAGAAAATAAATTAGGGCAAAAATTCATTTTTGATATAGAATGTGAAGTCAATTATCAAAAAGCGTTGTTTAGTGATGAAATGGCGGATAGTATTAGTTATGCAGATATTGCTACTGTGGTAGTCGATACAGCTACTTCTAATACGCATAATTTATTAGAATGTTTAGCAGGAGAAATATTAAAAAATATGTTTGATAAGTTTTCGCAACTTGAAAATATAAAGGTAAGAATTAATAAACCGTCAGCGCCTATAAAATACCATTTTGAAGCATGTGGTGTAGAAGTAGAAATATCACGTGAGGAGTTCTATAAAATATAATGATTATCTTAGCACTAGGGACTAATATAGAACCACGAGAACAATATTTAAAAGATGCTTTAAAAAAATTAGAAGAAAATAATTTAAAGATTAAATTGAAAAGTAGTATTTATGAAACACCTGCTTGGGGCGGAGTAGCAAATCAAAATTTTTTAAATATGTGTATTGAAGTAGAAAGCTCATTAGAAGCATATGCGCTTCTTGACATAATCCAAAAAATAGAACTAGATCTAGGACGTGTTCGCCTGAAACATTGGGGAAATAGAACGATAGATATTGATATTATAGAGTATAAAGGACAAAAGTTTAATGATGAAAGATTAACAGTTCCTCATAAGTATCTTCATGATAGAAACTTTGTTTTACAACCTATTTATGAGTTGTATGGTGATATCAAAATAGATGGAAAAAGTATAAAAAAATCGTTAGAAAATATCGATGCTCCTATTGAAGTCTATTTAGAAAAGATATAGAAGAAAGGATAGAGAATGTTTAAAATAAGAGAAGTAGAAATACCAAATAAAGTTGTTTTAGCACCTATGGCAGGAGTTTGTAATGCCGCTTTTCGACTAACAGCAAAAGAGTTTGGAGCGGGCTTGGTTTGTGCGGAGATGGTTAGTGATAAAGCCATTTTGTTTAATAATCAAAAAACTATGAATATGTTATATATAGACCCGAGAGAACGTCCACTTAGTCTTCAAATATTTGGTGGAGAAATAGACACTTTAGTAGAAGCAGCAAAGTATGTAGACAAAAATACAGAGGCTGATATTATAGATTTAAATATGGGTTGTCCAGTACCTAAAATAACAAAAGTAGATGCAGGAAGTAAGTTGCTTTTAGATCCAGATAAGGTTTATGAGGTAATTGCTAGATTGGTAGATGTGGTATCTAAACCCGTAACTGTAAAAATGCGTATGGGTTGGGATGATGAGCATATTTATATTATGGATAATGCAAGAAATGCAGAACGAGCTGGAGCTAGCGCAATAGCTATTCATGGTCGTACCAAAGTTCAAATGTACAGTGGTAAAGCTAATTGGGATGTTATTCGTGATGTAAAAAAAGAATTGAAAATTCCAGTAATTGGGAACGGAGATGTTACCACACCTGAATTAGCAAAAAAAATGTTGGATGATACAAATTGTGACGCTGTTATGATTGGGCGTGCAGCTTTGGGGAATCCTTGGATGTTATATCGCACAGTTAAATATTTGGAGACAGGTGAGTTGAGTGATGAACCTAGCCCAAGGGAAAAAATAGATGTTTGTTTATTACATTTAAGACGACTTATGGAAATAAAACCAGAGAAAGTTGCTGTTCATGAAATGAGAAAACATGCGGCATATTATATGAAGGGAATTAAAGGTGGTTCTAAAGTTAAAAAAGAATTGAACCAATTAAATAGTTATTCAGAAATGGAGAATTTATTTGGGGAATTTCTTGATTATTTAGAGAATGGAGTAGGAAAAGAAAAAAAGGAAATAATAATTTAATGTATTAAATTATTAGCTATAAAATTTAGTATATTATAATTATTTTTATACTTTATTTAATGAAAAGCATATTATAGCTATATAACAACTAAATACAGCATTTTTTAAAAAAATTAATTATAATCAGGTAGCAATGCTAATACTCAAAAATTAGAGTAAAATCTAGTCAAGAGTAATTTAATGTGTTATAATTGATTTGAAGAAATTGTCGTTAAGAGGAGGTAGAAATTTATGACTAGAAAATCAAAAGTTATAGCAACGCTGGGTAACAGTACAGATAGTATTTTAGAAAGAATTGTAGATGGTGGAGCAGATGCAGTTTTAATAGATACTTATTATGGTGAAGAAGAAGAGAATATCTCAAGAATAGAGAGAATAAAAGAATTAAGAGAAAAGTTAAATAAAAATACAGCTATTATATATGATTTAGATCATATATATGCACAAAGCAAGTACAAACTTATAAAAATAGAAGAAGAGAGCGTAGACTTTGCATGTAAGCACGATGTAGATTTTATTGCTTGTCCATTTGTAAGTAATATCGATGAAATTCGTAAAGTTAAAGATATACTTACAAGTCGCGGTAAAAAGGATATCGGTTTAATTGTGAAGATAGACTGTAAAGAAGCTTATGATAATATTGATGAAATAATTAGCTTTGCAGATTCTATTATGATTAATCGTGATGAGTTAGGTATGGAAATGCCTTATCAAAATCTTCCAAGTATACAAAAAGAAATAATAAGAAAAGCTAATGATTCTACTAAAGATGTTATTTTAACAACACAAATGTTACATTCGATGATATATAATCCAAGACCGACACGTGCAGAAGTGTCAGATGTAGCTAATGCTATTATTGATGGAGTAGATGCTATTATGCTTATAGAAGAAACAGCGACAGGTAGTTATCCTAAAGAAGTTCTTGAAACAGTAGATAGAATTATAAAATATATTGAAAAACAAGATGTTGTAAATGAAGAAGATACTGAATACAGAAAACATAAAATGGATATTGCGCATGCGATTTCATTATCTACAAAACACTTGCTAGATGCTGTTGATGTTAACAATATTGTAACTTACACTAAATCAGGAAGCACAGCTAAGTTTATAGCAAGATATAGACCGAAAGTACCAGTGCTTGCAGTTGTACCAACAAAGGAAAAAGCACGAAAATTAGCTTTAACAAGAGGAGTTACAGCATTTATAGAGCCAAAAACTTTAACAATGGAAGAGATGTTAGAAAATGCTGCACAATATTCAAAAGAATCAGGATTAGCAAAAGAAGGCGATTATATTTTAATTACCGCTGGACAACCAGATTTAGGCAAAGATAATGTGCCACCAACGGATTTTGTTAATATACGTCAAGTTTAAGGTGATAGATATTCCAAGTAAACAACAAATACAAAGAATAAATCCGTAAAAGATTAGTAAAATAAGATTTTATTAATAGTTAAGAAAAAAGAATGTTCCCGAACTATGGGAACATTCTTTTTTAGCTATTATCTTTTAAACTAAAGTAACTAATAATAGTACATATTAGCATAATAAGTGTAGATATATAAAATGGAGTTATGAATTTTTCTAAATCTAGAGCTTCAGGTAGTTTAGTAAGAATAACAGGAGTCAAAATAACTCCGATATTACCACCGACTAACATAATACTTGTACTAAAATTAATAAATTTATTTTCTAGCTTATTAGAAACATAAAAGAAGTTGAATGACATAGCACCAACAAAACTAATTCCGATAAGAATAGCTCCTAAAATGAATAAAACTATATTGTTAGAAAATGCAAATATCATACTCCCTAAAGTCATAAAACTTAACATAATAGTTAGCGTTAGATTTTTAGCTCTTTTAACTAGAAAACCAAATAATACACCAGAAAAAATACCACTAATTGCAAGAATAGTTAATAAGTTCGTTGCTGTAGCTGGATGATAGAAATATTTTTCAATCAATAATGTGGGGATTTTTATAGTTGCTCCCATATAAGATACTCCAATAAAGAAAGTAAGTAGAGTTAAATAGATAGTTTCTTTATGCAATTTAACACTTACTTTTTTATTATATTGGTTTTCAGAATTTGGAACAAAAAATAAAAATAGCATAAATATAGGTAGAGCTAGTGCATAAACTAAAAAAGTATATTGGACACCTAATATTACTAAATATCCAGAAATAAATGTTGTTAATGCTTTACCAATATTTAAAAATGCAGTACGAAGACCAATCATAGTACCGCGTGTACTGTCATCAAAAAAATCACTTATTAGACTAATTGATAATGAATTAAAAAGCCCAATTCCAGCTCCAAGAAATAATCTACTAATTAGTACTAATTTAAAATTAGAAGTAAAGACAGGAACTAATCCAAAAACAAATATTACAATAAGGCCTAATAGAACTGTGCTTTTTTTGCCTAAAAATTTTATAACTACATTGCTAAGTAGCACGAAAATTGTAATCATCATCGCTGGTATAGTCGCAAGTGATTCGACAGATGCTAACCCAATATTAGAGTTTTGGCTATTATAAAAATTATAAAGGCTTGGGATAACGGGAGAGATTGCTAAATGGGACATAAGAAGTATAGATATGCTAAGTAATGAGAACTTAGCTGTTAGGTTTAATTTCATTGGATTCTCCTTATAATTTTATATTAATAAACATACAATACAAGTATAAAAAAAATAATAATAAAGGTCAAGTCATAGATAATATAGATGAAGTTGGCAAAGACGAATAGAAGCTTAAGATTAATATTTTAGAACATTATATTACACTTTATAAAAAACAATTTCAATCAGCTCTTGTTATTAAATTTATAATGAGATAAAATATAAATAATGTTACTTATGGAGGAATATGTATATAATGGCAAAAGCAGAAATAAGAAGAATAGTAATGGATATGGTAGAAGAAAATTGCTATATAGTATATAAAGATGGTCGTGGACTTATAATAGATCCAGGAGAAGGCTTTGAAAAGATACAAAAAGCTGTAGAAGAACTAGGAGTTAAGATTGAAGCAATTCTTTTAACACATGCTCATTTCGATCATATTATGTCACTGGATGAATGTAGAAAATATTATAAAGTTCCAGTGTATATTTCACCTTATGAAAGAGATTGGCTAAGTAATCCTGATTTTAATGGTTCAACAATGTTTAGATTAAGAAGAGCACCTATGACAGAAGCGGCAGAGTTTGAATTTGAGGAAAATAAAAAATATGAGCTTGCAGGTATGAACTTCACAGTTTTGCCGACTCCAGGTCACTCACCAGGTGGAGTATCTTTTGATTTTGGGAAATTTGTTGTTGTAGGAGATGCGTTGTTTAGAAGTGGATTTGGACGTTATGATCTTTATGGTTCTGACTTCAATGCTTTGAAAAATTCATTACATAATGTTTTATTTAAACTAGATGAAGAAAAAATAGTTTATCCTGGGCATGGAGATGATACGACAATAGGACGCGAGCGTCATTTTAATTTAATAGGAAATTAACAATTATAGAAATAAAAATAAGTAAAGGGTTAAGTAAAATTGTGAAAAAGCACGTAGGGAAATGGTTTATATATTACAAATTTTTTAATGTTTTATGGCTAAGTTTAATTTTGATTGGAAGCATTTATGCATTATTAATGCTTTTAAATATTGATAGTATAGCAGGTTGGAGTATCTATCTTATAGTAGGGGTATTGATAGGAGGTTTATTTTTAAATACTCTTATTGGCATGTTAGTCCAAAAAAATTATAAAGATAATACTTTTTATGAAATAACGAATCGACATATAAGAGCAGGACAGGCAATGTGCTATGCATATTTTAAAGAAGAAAAAACAGCACCAGTACATAATGTTCTTAACTATAGAATAGTGCAGAATCCTTTGTTAAAATTAGCAAATATTTATGTGCTAAGGATAAATTGTGGATCAGAATTTTTAAAAATTTATGCAGAGAAAGATGATATAACAGAATTAGAATATATTTTGAAAGAAATATTAAAAGATAATTTAAAATATAGGAGGTACAAAGATGAATAATATAAAAAAAAGTCGGGTACATCCTTTAGGAATTTTAGATTTTATTATCTCTGTTTTAAAACTCTTCTGGATTTTTGTAATACTACTCTTGCGAGAAGATGGATTACCAAGGTATTTAATTCTTGCTGGAATCTGTTTAATTTTAATATTATGGGGTGTGTTAAATTATTTGGCAACGACTTATGAAGTAGCAGATAATGTTATAATATATCGCGAAGGTATTTTCAATAAAAAAATAAAGAATATCAATTTGGAAAATATTCAATCATTAGATACGAGTTCTAATATTTTGTATCAAGTTTTTAATCTTGTTTTATTAGATATTAATTTGGTAGCAGATAAGATTAGAATAAGACCACTAAAAAAAGATATAGCTTTAGCATTAATCCAAAAACTCAATAAGGTGAAAAATGTTAATAAAACTAATATAAATAATCAAGATATTGGACAGCATGAAGAATTGGGATTAATAATAGAAGAAAAAGAAGAAGTGAAAATTCTATCGCTGAGTATAAAAGATTTGATTTTTTATGGATTACTACGAGTGAGATTTTTAGCGGCATTAGGTCTACTTTTTGCTTTTTATGATAAAATTAAGGATGTTGTTAAGTATATTTTTGATAGTAGCGATATAGTAGATAAATATCTAGAAAAAGGAGCGAAAAGTGCAGCAGGTGATGTTAAGTTATTAATTACAATAACTCTTGTTTTTATAGTACTTGTTATAATTGGCTCAATTATATTTACCGTAACTAAATTCTATAATTTCGCATTACTAAGAAAAGATAATAATCTTCTTTGTAAGTATGGCTTATTGAATAAAAAATCTTTAGTGATTGATATAGAAAGATTACAAAGTATTAAAATAAAAGAGCCGTTACGCTATAGATTCTTTGGCTTAGTAAAGTTATCAGTGGAAACTTTAACGAAAACAGTATCAGAGGATTTGAGTGAACAAAAGACAACAATAGATCTTATGCCATTAGTTCCAAAAAAAGAGGCACAAAGATTTATTGAAGAAAACTTAAGTTTAGATTTAGGGTATTATAATAGTTTAAAAGGGGAGAAAATCCCAAAACGTGCAAGATTTGTAATGTATCGTTGGAGTGTTATAAATTGTGCGTTTCTTCCTCTAATTATATTTTTCTTTCTTTATATGGTGAAAATTCCAGTTTTGGAAATGAACAAAATAGAGATAGCTTTAGTACTTTATCTTGTCTTACTTTTCTATAGCCTTTTAACAAAAATATATAAGTTAAAAAATAATGAAATAGCTTATGATAACAATAATTTTAAATATACATATATGAGTGGATTGGAAATTGTCACAGAGTTTATTAAAGTTAAGAAGGTTGGAACAATAAACAAGCAAACTCATTATTTCTTAAATCGTCTAAATCTTGTTCATCTAAAGATTAATTCAATAGGGAATAACTCTGATATAAATTTACGATATTATGATAAACAATATCATCTTAAGTTAGAAAAAGATTTTTTAGAAAAGGAGATTGTTTATGCAAATAATATTTAAAAAAGAGCGATATATATTACCAGAAAAAGCTAAATTTTATTATAAGCTAGATTACTTACTTAGAACTATAATGGCTATTTTAACAGTATTAGGGATTGTGAGCTTTAGGTTTTTTGTTTTAGGAAAGCAATTAGAGTATCTTATATTTTCTATTATCATCGGTATAATTTTTATAGTAGGAGGAATATGTATTTGGAAAATAGTACCTCTAAAATATGAGAATTATTCATATAGTTTTGATAAAGAGGGTATAACTTTAGTTAGAGGTGTGTTTTTTAAGGTGAAGGAATTTTTGCCATATAATACTATACAAGATGTGACTTTAGAAAAAGGACCTATATTATCAAAATTAAATTTAGCAAATATAAAGATAAAAGGTATTAATAGTGTTTTAACAATAGATACAATTGATGAAGAATTAGCAGAAGAAATAAAAGAAAATATATTAAAAGAGCGTAGTTTGTATAATGTAGAGTATTAGTTCTAAATAATATTTAGAATTAATACTTTTATTATAATTCTTTTTGGTTGACAAAAGAATGGAACTGTATTAGAATTTACTATACTGATAAAAGAAATATAAATACTTATCAAGAGTGAGTGAGGGATAAGGCCCGATGATCTCCAGCAACCTAGTCATATGACTAAGGTGCTTTCCTTAGCAAAGTTTACTTTGAGCGATGAGGTATATAAAAAGACCTTATCTAACATGATGAGGTCTTTAATTTTTTATGTTAAAAAAATTAAGGATAAGAGTGATAGTTTTGTATTAATATCAGACAAAACAGATAAGATTAGGAGAAAAAAATGGCTAAAACATATTTATTTACATCAGAATCAGTAACAGAAGGGCATCCAGATAAAATTGCAGACCAAGTATCTGATGCAATACTAGATGAAATCTTGAGACAAGATCCATACGGACGAGTAGCATGTGAAACATGTGTAAATACAGGACTTGCTGTTTTGATTGGAGAGGTTTCGACAACAGCAAATGTAGATTTTCAAAAAATAGTTCGTGATACAATTAATGAGATTGGGTATAATGATCCAAATAAAGGATATTCTGGAGATCATATTTCGGTATTGGTAGGGTTAGATAAACAGTCTCCAGATATTGCACTAGGAGTAGATACTTCATTAGAAACAAAACAAGAAAAAGAAGAAAATGAAGTAGGTGCAGGAGACCAAGGTTTAATGTTTGGTTTTGCAACAAACGAAACATCGTCTTATATGCCATTACCAATTTATTTAAGTCATAAACTTGCAAAACAACTTGCAACAGTAAGAAAAGATGGTACATTGAATTATTTAGGGCCAGATGGTAAAGTGCAAGTAACTGTTGAATATGATATAAATCATAAAGTAAAACGTATAGACACTATTGTCGTATCAACTCAACATGATGCAGATGTTGCTCAAGAGCAAATCCATGCAGATATAAAAAAATATGTTATTGTACCATGTTTAGATAAAGAATTACTAGATGAAAATACTAAATATTTTATCAATCCGACAGGTCGTTTTGTAATTGGTGGACCGGTGGGAGATGCTGGACTTACAGGACGTAAAATTATTGTTGATACTTATGGAGGATTTTCACGTCATGGTGGAGGAGCATTTAGTGGTAAAGATGCAACAAAAGTTGACCGTTCGGGTGCATATATGGCGCGCTATATTGCGAAAAATATCGTAGCCAGTGGAATCTGTGATAAAGTAGAAGTTCAACTTGCTTATGCTATTGGAGTAGCCCATCCGGTATCTATTTTTATAGAAACATTTGGAACTTCAAAAGTAGATGAAGGAGAAATTGTTAAAACAATTAAAAAAGAATTCAAATTAACTCCAAACGGAATAATAGAAACACTTGATTTAAGAAAACCAATTTTCAAAAAGACAGCAGCTTATGGGCATTTTGGTCGTGAAGATGAAGATTTTACATGGGAAAGAACTGATAAAACAGAATCATTTAAAAAATTATTGAAATAAGATATAAAAATATAATCCGACTAGTATTATATATACTAGTCGGATTATATTTTTGCATATTAATTGAAAAAAAGATGATATTAGTGTTTAATATAAATAAGTAAAAGCGGTGAAAAAAGTATGTAAAAAATGTGGAGGTAGTTATGAATCTATATGAACAAATTGGTGAAGAGAATATTGATCTTTTGGTAAGTTATATGTATGATGATATAATCCCTAATGATGATAGAATAAATATATTATTTTCAGATGGTTTTGATAAGATAAAAATAGAGCAAAAAAAATTTTTTAGGTTATTTTTAGGGGAACCAGGCCATTCTATTTTTGCTACACCAGATTTAAGAAGAAAGCATATGAAATTACCAATATCTATAAAAGAAGCGAAATATTGGTTGGAAGACTTTGAGTTAGCATTAGAGAGACTGGATATAGACCCATCAATAAAAAAATTTTTTAGTCAAAAAATAAATTCATTGACTATGCAAATGATAAATACTATTTAATAAAAAACGGATTAAAAATGATTAACATTCTTAATCCGTTTAAATTATTTATGCGACAATTTCATCTCCGTCACTCCTAGAAAAAATTTCTCTTAAAGTTTCAGGTGTTGCTGTAGAGATAAATCTTATAGATGCCTTTATATTATATAAAAATGCTTCATCTTTATGGATTCTATGTGCAGAAATTGCCCCTTGGATACTAGTAAACAACCATTCACTAACAGGGTTGCACACTTCCTCTGGTAAATCCCTATCAAATAATCCATCTGCAAGAAGTAAACGCCAATTTTCTAATATATCGCTGCATTTTTCAGCGATAATCGGTGAAAGTTCTGAAGTCTCCATAGCTAATAAAGTTAACGAAAATCCACTATGTTTACACGCTCTTCCTTTAGATATAAAAAGATCAAAAACAGCAGTTAAATATTCCTCTAAAGTCCCTAATTTTGGAGAAATTGTTCTGAATTCTTTTTTTACATTGCAATTTATTTTATCCAATGCCTCAATGTAAATTTCATCTTTTCCTTTTGGAAAATAATAATAAACGCTTCCTTTAGGGGCTTTAGCTTTTTTAATTATATCCTGAACACTTGTCAGAGAATAGCCCTTAGTTCAAACGTTTTGGACAGTCGTTAAAATAATATTTTCTTTTACTTTATTATTTAGAGTCATGTCGTTCACTCCCTTGTTAATTTTTATATTCTAATTATACAATATTTATATAGGAAAAATCAACAATTTATAATAAATTTTTTTAAAAATATTTAGTCAGAAAGTTTTTAAATAGCATATGATAACGGATAACATTTTTTCTAGTTAGAGAAGATAGTTTTAAAAATTTATAATTGGAATAATAAATTTTAATAATAATATATAGATAATATAGGTCTTTTAGGTCTATATTTTTGATTGAATAAAGTTTATTATTGATAAAATAGTGGTAATCTCTATAGTAAATAAAGTTTAATAGTATATAATTTTTTTAACTAGTTCTTGTCGAATATTTGTATTTAAAGGCTTTTTATAGTACAATATAACATGATATTTAGTAAGGAGATGGCTATGTTAAAGAAAAAAATGTTTCAACTTTGTGTTGAATTAACAAATGGAAATTTAAGTTCAAAAGCTTTAAAAAAATTAACAAAATCTAATTTGAGTAGATTGATGATTCAGCCTTTCGCAAAAATTTATAATATAAACACTGATGAAATTTTAGATGAGATAGAGGATTTTAAAAACCTAAATGACTTTTTTATAAGAAAATTGCGCCCAGGAGCACGACCAATAGACCAAGGTGAGGATAGTCTTGTAAGCCCAACTGACGGTGTTATTTCGGAAGTAGGAACTATTAAGGAAGATAGAACCTTTGTAGTAAAAGGTCAAACGTATAATGTTCAAACATTAGTTGGTGATAGCGACTTAGCTGACAAATACAAAGAAGGTACATATATTATTATTTACTTGAGCCCTAAAAATTATCATCGTATTCATTTTCCAATGAATTCACAAATAAAAGATGCATATAGTCTTGGGAAATATTCTTATCCAGTTAATAATTTAGGATTAGAATTAGGGGATAATATTTTGAGCTACAATTATCGTCAAGTGTATAAGCTAACAGGAAAAATTAACTATACACTAATACCTGTGGGAGCACAAAATGTAAATTCAATAGTACCGACTTATGATAATATCTATGTGAAAAAAGGAGAAGAGTTAGGATATTTCGAGTTTGGTTCTACAGTTGTATTATTATTTGAGAAAGATAACATTCTTCTTGAAGAAAATTTAGAAAACAGAGAAATCAAGATGGGAGAAAAAATAGCTACAGTGTTGTAAGCTATTTTTAAGTAGGTAAGTTATGTTATTAAAGAAGTATTTTTCACCAGATGATTTTGTAGAAAAGTATGAGTTTATAGATGTTGAATATATGAATATGCACAATAAGAAGGTTATTATTTCAGATTTAGATAATACTCTTATTTCATGGGATAGCAAAAAAGATACAAAGGAGCTTAATCGTTGGTTAAAGAAAATGAAACGAGCTGGTTTTGATATTATCGTTGTGTCAAATAATAATGAAGAAAGAGTAGAAGAGTTTTGTAAACAATTGAATCTTCAATATGTTGCAGATGCTAAAAAGCCGTTAACACATGGTTTTAAAAAGGCACTTAGCAAGTTAAACAGAAAACCTGAAGAAGCAATTATTTTAGGAGACCAAGTTTTAACCGATGTATTTGGCGCAAAAAGTCTTGGAGTTATGAGTGTGTTGGTAAAGCCAATTTCAAAAACAGATGCTTTTAAAACACGAATTAACAGATTTTTTGAAGGGATTATAGTACAAAATTTAACTCGTAGAAAACTATTTCCAAAAATGAAGAAGGTTAATTATAAATTGAAATTAAAAAAAGAGAAAGATGGAGGCCATATTGGATAATAAAATATATTGTATAGGCTGTGGTGCAGAAATACAAAGTGAAAACCCAAATAAGCAGGGTTATCTACCAAAAAGTGTAGTTGAAAAAAGTATTGAAGAAAATAATCTAGTTTGCAAAAGATGTTTTCGTTTAAAAAATTATAATGAAGTTTCTGATGTAGAGCTTGGAGCAGAAGATTTTTATAAACTTATAAAAACTTTATCTAAAAAAGATGGACTTATAGTTAAGGTCGTTGATATTTTTGATTTTTCGGGAAGTTGGATAGAAGACGTTATAGATATTGTTGGTAATAATAAAGATATTGTATTAGTTGCTAATAAGCTTGATTTATTACCAAAATCTGTTAAACAAAATAAAATTAAGCAATGGTTGTTTAAAATGTTGAAGGCAAAAGGTATCAAAGTTAAAGATATCTTATTAATAAGTGCTATTAAAAATCATGGAATTGAGGAAGCAGCAGCGCGTATTGATGAATTACGTAATGGAAAAGACGTCTATATTATTGGCGCAACTAATGTTGGTAAGTCTACTTTTATTAACAAATTAATAGAGCTTACTACAGGAGATAAGAACGTCATTACGACTTCTCATTTTCCAGGAACAACTTTAGGAATGATTGAGATTCCTTTAGACAGAGCAACAAGCATTTATGACACGCCGGGTATAATCTTAGATTATGATATTGCCCATTATTTAGATGCCAAAAGTTTGAAATTAGTTATGCCGAAAAAAGAAATTAAGGCACGTGTATTTCAGCTTAATGCTGAACAAAGTTTATTCTTTGGTGGTATGGCAAGGGTTGATTTTGTAAAAGGTGAACGTCAAAGCTTTACTCTATATGCATCTAATTTAGTTGATATTCATAGAACAAAACTAAGTAATGCAGATGCGCTTTTTGAAAAACATTTAGGAACATTGTTGAAACCACCATTCGAAGATAATATATCTATTTTTAAAAACCAAGTTAAGAAAAATTTCAAGATTGATGATAGGAAGATAGATATTGTTATTTCTGGACTTGGCTGGATAACTGTTAACAGCGATAGTGGTTGTGAAATAGATATTTATGTTCCGGAAGAAATCGAAGTGTTTGTGAGAGAATCGATTATATAAAAAATAATAATTAAAGAAAAGAGGACAAGATGTTAAAAGGAAAACAAAAAAGACAATTAAGAGCGTTGGCACATCATTTAACACCTATTTTTCAAGTGGGAAAATCAGGGGTTAATAGTGAGATGGTTCAAGGTATTCGAGATGCATTGGAAAAACGTGAATTGTTAAAAGTAAGTATCCTTCAAAATTGTGAAGAAGATAAAGACGAAGTTGCAAAAGTTTTGTCAGAACGCACTTCATCAGAACTAGTTCAAGTAATTGGGCATACTATTGTATTGTATAAGCAAAGCTCAAAAGAAAAATATCGCAAAATAGAGTTGGTGAAATAATATGGCAATAGCCCTATATGGAGGAAGCTTTGATCCAATTCATATTGGTCATTTGATTACAGCACAAAATGTTATAGAAAACTACGATGTAGAAAAAGTAATTTTTATTCCATCACATGTTACACCTCTTAAAAATCGGGAATTAGAAGCTAGCGATGAAGATAGGTTAAAAATGACATACATTAGCACAAAAAATAACAATAAATTTATCGTAAGTGATTATGAAATAATGAAAAAAGATGATGTCAGCTATACCTATAATACTCTAAAATATTTTAAAGAAATTTATCCAGATGAAAAAATTTATTTCATTGTTGGAACAGATAGAGCGAAAGATTTAAAAAAATGGTATAATATAGAGGAACTATCGAAACTTGTAACATTTATATTTACAGCGAGAAATGGAGAGAGTTTAGAAGAGATAATAGCGAGTGATGAGTTTTATAAAACTATTAGCTATGAAATTATGATTTCACCTATTATTGAAATTAGTTCGAGTTTAATAAGGGATAATATAAAAAATAATAAAAGTATAAATTATATGGTTACAGATGAATGTAAGGTATATATAGAGGAGTTGGGTTTATATGGAATTTCAAGAAATTCAAAATAAAGTAAAAGAGATATTACCACAAAAAAGATATGAGCATACGCTTAGGGTAGTGGAAGTGGCAAAAAATCTTGCGGAAATACATGGTGCAAATGTTGAACGTGCGGCTCTTGCGGCGTTAGTTCATGACGTATGCAAACCTATGGATGAAGTACTTATGAAAAAATATGTAATACTTCATAACTTAGATGTGAAGTTATTGGATTATCCTGTTGAGGTTCTTCATGGGCCAGTAGGAAGTGCCTATATTGAAGAGGCGTTTGGCATAGCAGATGAAGAGGTTAAACTTGCAGTAGCAAATCATACTTTTGGTAGGAAGCACATGACGCTTTTAGAAAAAATTATTTTTATTGCAGATTATATTGATCCTCAAAGGAAACATCCACACCTACAAGAAGTAACAGAAGTAGCACAATATGATTTAGATGAGGCTGTGAGACTTTCTGCGAAATATACATTAGTATATTTAATTGATAATGATGAAAGAATTTATCCATCATTATTAGAATGTTATAATTACTATAATATTAAAAATTATCGTGTTGGATTCAAAGAAAAGAATAAAGAAAAAATTTTATCAGATGAAAAAACTATAACAATTCGTAATAAGAGTGAAGCTCACTTTAAAAAAGGTGATTTATTAGAAGCAACAACTTATGAAGATCCAGATACAGTGTTTGCTACATTAGAAGTAGACTTAGTAAAACCTGTAACTAGAGATACTTTAACAGAGCGTTATGCAAAACATTATGGAGTAACATTGGATGAACTAATTGCTAAATTGGCAGAAAGATATCCAGAAGACGATGTGTTATACGTTGTTATGTTCCATGTAATAAAAAAATAAGAAAGAGGAAAAAAATGCAAATAGAAGAATTATTAAAAGTTGTCGTAGATGCTTGTGACGACAAACATGGTTATGATATTGTCGCGTATGACTTAACAAGTGCAGGAGTTTTATATGATTATTCAGTAATCTGTCATGCTCCAACTAGTAGACAAGTAGAGGCAATCGCAGAGGAAGTACGCGAAAAAGTATTAGAAAGCGGTGTGGAAATACACAGCACTGAAGGACAAAGAGAAGCAAAATGGATTCTTATGGATTTAGGTGATGTCATCGTAAATATTATGACGCGTGATGATAGAGAATATTACGAATTAGATGCATTATTCGGGAAATATCCACTTAAAGAGGTATAATATGTACGAAAATTTAAGTATTGTTTATGATAAATTAATGGATGTTGATTACGATACTTATGCTAATATAATAGCTCAAGAATTAGGAGATAAAAAGGATCTTCTAATTCTTGATTTAGGTTGCGGTAGTGGAACGATGATTCCTTATCTGAAAAAATATGGTCAGATATTTGCGGTTGATAATAGCGAACAAATGCTCTCTATAGCGAGTTCGAAATCACCCGATAATAATTTTTTTGCTATGGACCTATTAGAAATATCTAATTTAGGATATGAATTTGATTTTATTCTTAGTGCATTTGATGTCTTTAATTATTTACCCGATTTTACAAGTTTTAAAGATGGGTTAAAAGAAGTTTATTGTTCATTGAAATCGGGTGGGAAATTTATTTTTGACATTCATACCCCTAAAAAAATGAGAGATATGATAGACAACCAAGTGTTTGCATATGAGAATGATGAAATTAGTTATCTTTGGTTTGCTTATGGAACTGAGCAGGAACTGGAAGTAGAAAGTGAATTGACATTTTTTATTAAACAGAAAAATGGACTTTATCGTCGACTTGAACAGTTTCATACACAACGTACATATGAAATAGAAGATATCAGTTCAGCAGCTAAGGAAATAGGTTTTAAAATTAATAAATATTTTTGTGACTTTGAACTAGATAATAAGGATTATGAAAATTCTGATAGAATAATTTTTATATTAGAGAAATAATATGGTGTTTGATTTTAAAAAAGAATATAAAGAGTTATATAAACCGAAGGATAAACCTAGTATAATAAATGTAGAAAAAGCAAATTTTATTGCTGTAAGAGGAGTAGGAGATCCTAATGTAGAAAATAGTGAATATAAACAGTCTATAAGTCTTTTATATCCTATTGCTTATGCAATTAAAATGAGTAAAAAAGGTAATTACAAAATTGATGGTTATTTTGATTTTGTTGTTCCTCCACTAGAAGGTTTTTGGTGGCAAGAAGGAATTAAAGGAGTAGACTATGCTAATAAACAGAATTTCCACTTTATTTCTTTAATACGTATGCCTGACTTTGTTACTAAAGAAGTTTTTGAATGGGTTATTGAAGAAACGACTCGTAAGAAGAAAGAGGATTTTTCAAAAGTAGAGTTTTTTACTTATGATGAAGGTTTATGTGTACAATGTATGCACATTGGGCCGTACAATGATGAACCGATAACAGTAGAGGCAATGCATGAGTATATGATTGAACAAGGGTATGAGTTAGACATTACGGACGAAAGATTTCATCATGAAGTTTATATTTCTGATGTTCGAAAAACCTCGCCTGAAAAATTAAAAACTGTCTTAAGACATCCAATTAAGAAAAAATAAAGTCCAGATTCGATTCGAAAATTAATATTTGAATCGAGTCTTTTAATTCATTGACATCATTATAGTTACATAGTATCATAATTACAGATATTGATTACAAAATTTAAAGAAAATTTAAGAAAAAAATATTATAATAACTTAAGAGATGCTGTTTTCTGAAAATACAAATTTTATATACTCAAAAAATATATAATAATTGAGCTAATAATTTTGTTAGTAAATTGCTTGTAGAGAAATACAGTATAATTTAACATAACTATATAAAAAGATAATATACTTGAGAAAAACTAAAATTAAATAAATTGGAGAGGTTTATTATGGAAACACTAAAAAAAAAGATTTTAATAACGGGAGCATCTAGTGGGTTAGGACGTGAATTAGCATATCAGTTTGCTCAAAAGGGAAATGTAGAATTAATTTTAGTAGCTCGTAGAAAAGAAGCGTTGGAAAAGGTAGTGAAAAAGTGCCATACTTATGATTCAGTAAAAGCTAAAAGCTACTCTGTAGATATAGGGGCACAAGACCAAGTTGAAGGATTGTTAGAAAAAATAGATAATGTAGATATTTTAATAAATGCTGCAGGCTATGGAATTATGAAAGATTTTAGCGAATTTACTGATTATGAAGTAGTAAAAATGTTTGATACTAATGTTATTGGAACTATTCAATTAACGACAGAAATAGCTAAAAGAATGCGTGAAAATAAATCAGGATCAATCGTAACAATAGCATCATTAGCAGGAAAAATAGCAACGCCAAAAACATCTGTCTATTCAGCAACAAAATTCGCACTTATCGGTTATTTTAATGCACTGCGTTTAGAAGTAAAAAAAGATAATGTTCATATTATGACTGTGAATCCTGGACCAGTTGCAACAAATTTCTTTAATATAGCTGATGAAGATAAAAGCTACTTAAAAGCAATGGGCGATAAACCATTAACACCAAAATTTGTTGCAAAAAAAATTATAAAAGGTATAGAAAAGAGAAAACGTGAAGTTAATTTACCGCTTAAGTTGGTATTAGGGGTTAAATTAAGTCAATTATTTCCTCGCCTAAGTGACAAAATATTATTAGGGATATTTAAATAAAAATGAAATTAATAAATATTTCTACGAAAATTCTTTTTTGTAGGGATATTTATTTTTTTTGATTAAAAAGTAAGCTGCTGTTTAAATGGTAAAATAGCATGAAATATGGTAAAATAAAGTATTAAGTAATCACTAAAAAATTTCTCTTGAAAGAGATTAAAGGAGATTGACATGATAAATAAATTAGGATGGAAAATAGGTGGAGAACAAGGAGAAGGACTTGAGGCAACAACTGAAGTTTTTTCGACAGTTCTAAACTCGCTAGGTTACCATATGTATTCTACTAGGGATTTTGCGAGTAGAATAAAAGGTGGCCATAGTACTAGTAAAATCTGTATTTCAGAAGAAAAGATAGATGTTATTGATTATAAGACAGATATTCTTATTGCTTTTGATCAAGCAACTTTAGATAGTTATATTGATGAATTAGATGAGAATAGTATTATTATTGTTGATGAAAAGATAAAGCCAGAAATTTCAGAGGAAGTTACTGGATTAGTAGCAGTTTTCCCAATCACAGATCTTGCAAAAGAAATTTCAGCGCCAATTGTTAAAAATATTATAACGTTGGGAATTTGTTCTGCACTATTAAATATCAATAAAGATATTTTTTATAATATGATTGAAGTGAAATTTTCATCAAAAGGTGAAGAAATAGTTGCTACAAATATCCAAGCATTTAACAAAGGATATGAGATAATGCAAAGCTTTATGGTAGAGCATAACTTAGGAGATAAGTATTATCTTAAAGAATTGGAGAAAAAAGAACAAAATAATATGTGGCTAATAGGAAACCATGCAGCAGGCCTAGGTGCACTAGTAGCAGGGTGTCGTCTTTATGCAGGATATCCAATAACACCAGCCACAGAAATTATGGAATATTTATTTGAAAAATTACCAACTGTAAATGGAGCATATATTCAAACCGAAGATGAGATTGCGGCTCTTGGAGTTGCTATTGGGGCAAATTTTGCCGGTGTACGTGCTATGACAGCAACGTCTGGTCCGGGGATTTCTCTTATGACTGAATTTTTAGGTATGGCAGTTATGTCTGAACAACCAGTTGTTATTGTAGATGTTCAAAGAGGAGGTCCGTCATCAGGTCTACCAACAAAAGTTGAACAATCTGATATTTTCCATGCTGTTTATGGTGGTACTGGTGATGCTTCGCGAATTGTTTTAGCGCCAACTACTGTAGAAGATTGTTTTTATACTATGATTGATGCATTTAATATGGCAGAAAAATATCAAACACCAGTTATTGTTTTGATGGATCTTCAGTTAGGTATGAATAAACAAACTGTGTCTGACTTTGATTTTAGCAAAGTAGAAATTAATCGTGGTAAACTTCTAAAACAAGAGGAAATTACAGAAGAAGACATAATTTATTTCAAACGTTATGGACTTGATTCACTTGTATCTGAACGTACTATTCCAGGTCAAAAGGGTGGAATTCATAACGCTAATAGTTATGAACATTCAGTAGTAGGGTTACCTTCTGAAGTTAAGAAAAATACAGTAAAACAGAAAAATAAACGTTCTGAAAAAATCGAAACAGCATTTATTGAAAATCCATTTGTTTTAAATGAATATAATGTAGAAAAAGATATTCTTTTAGTTGGTATTAACTCGACTTATGGAGTATTAAATAAAGCAGCCAAAGAGCTGAAAGAACAAGGAATGAACATTGATACTATGCATTTACGTCAAATTTATCCGGTTGCTCAGAAGGTTAAAGATACTTTTGATAAATATAGAAAAGTCTATATTGTCGAGCATAATTCTAATAAACAATTACGAACAGTAATTTCAAGTAAGTATCATAATTCAGATAAAATTTCTAGTTTATTGAAATATAATGGTGATATATATTATACTCACGAACTTATAGAGCAACTATTAGAGGAGGAGAGATAATATGAAAGTAACAATGAAAGATTATAAAAATAATGAAAAACCGGATTGGTGTGCTGGCTGTGGAGACTTTTCTGTTTTAGCTGGGATTCAAAGGGCAGTAGTAAATCTTGGAATAAGACCAGAAAATGTTGTAATTTCTGCAGGAATTGGTTGTTCTGGGAAAATAAGTGGATATACTAAAGCTTACGGAGTTCAAGGACTTCATGGACGTAGCTTACCAGTAGCCCAAGGAATAAAACTAGCCAATCAAGATTTAACAGTTTTTGCAATGGGTGGAGATGGCGATGGATATGCTATAGGTATTGGACACGCCGTTCACGCTATGAAACGTAATGTAAATATGACTTATATTGTTATGGATAATCAGCTTTATGCTTTAACAAAAGGGCAAATGTCACCTAAATCAGCAGAAGGATTAGTGACGACAACTACACTTGAAGGTGTGATGGAAAAACCATTATCGGCTTTAAAAGTAGCTTTATCTTGTGAAGTAACATTTTTAGCTCAGGCATTTACTGGAGATATTAAAGGAATGATGGCTATTTTTGAAGAAGCTGTTAAGCATGATGGGTTCGCGTTGGTTAATGTGTTTAGTCCATGTAAAACATATAATTATTACAATACTCCTGAATGGTATAAAGAGAATTTAACAAATCTTGATGATATCGAAGGGTATGATAATACAAATAAACTAGAAGCATATAGAATTTTAGAGGAATATAATGATTTAGTAACAGGGGTTATTTATAAAAATGAAAATAAACCAAAATATGAAACAACACTAAAAAATTATAATCAATCTAAACCATTAGCTCATCAGAACTTGGAATTTGAAGAAGAAATGTTTAAAAACTTATGTGATGAATTTAGATAAAGAGGCAAAATATGAAATTAAGAAAACTTTTATTACCATTAGCAGTAGCTGGAACAATGTATTACATTTATAAAAAAACAGAAGAATATGAATTGGATGTCGATCACATTGATAGATGCCGTAATAGTCTAATTGCGGAGGGCTATACAGTAGCAGATAGTTATGTGTTAAATCTAATAGGAAACCAATATTTAATGTTTTATTTTAGCGATGAGGAAAAAGACTACGAAGTACGTTTTGATAAAGAAACAGATACTATAGAATATATAAAAGAGGTATAAGCGATGAATAAATCAATAGAAAGATTCAAAGAACTGACAATGTTAGATGGGACATCTGGTTTTGAGAGTGAAGTTTCAAAATACTTAGAAAAAAATTTGTCTAAGTATGCGGATGAAATCAAATTTGACAATTTAGGTGGAATCTACGCAATCAAAAAATCAAAAAAAGAAAATGCTAAGACTGTCATGATTGCAGCTCATATGGATGAAGTAGGATTTGTAGTTACGAAGATTTTACCAAATGGATTTTTAAAATTTGAAACATTAGGCGGTTTCCGTGAAGATGTGTTATTAGCTCAGACCTATACTGTAACATCGTATGATGGTAAAAAATTTACTGGAGTAATAGGCTCTATTCCAAAACATTTCACAGCAGGAGTTGCTCAAAATGTGAAAATTAGTGATATGACGATTGATGTAGGTGCAGAAAATCGCGAAGAAGTTCTAAAAATGGGGATTCATGAAGGAGCATTTGTTACGCCGAAAACAACTTTTGAACAACTTACAGAAAATAGAATTATGTCAAAAGCTGTTGATAATAGATATGGATGTGTAATTATTACAGAAATTCTTGAACAATTTGCAGATAAAGAGTTAGATATTAATTTAGTAGTTTGCGCAACAGTTCAAGAAGAAGTAGGACTTCGTGGAGCTAAAATAGCAGCTAATATGATTAAACCAGATGTATGCTTTGTAGTTGATTGTAGTCCAGCCAATGATATGGACGGATCAGCGACAAGTAACGGACGTTTAGGAGAAGGGTTTTTAATACGTTTAGTTGATAGAACAATGGTTCTTCGTCCAAATATGCGTGAAAAATTAATTAGACTTGCAGAAGAAAATGAAATCAAATATCAGTACTTTACATCACCTGGAGGAACAGATGCTGGGGAAATTCATCAAGCATTAAATGGTGTACCAACTACTGTAATTGGGATTTGTGCAAGATACATTCATACACACAATGCAATTTTTGATATTCGTGATTACTATGCAGCAAAAGCTATTTTAGGAAAATTAATTGAAACAATAGATGATAAGTTTATTGAAGATGTAAGAAAATAAAAAAATAAAGTAAACTATATGAAATAAGAAATCGAGATATGATTATACATACCTCGATTTTTTGTTATTATCTATTTTTAAATCTTCTGCTACGACGATATTCCTTTTGATGGTCATAAGGCTCTTCATATTGATAATTACTTTCTTGATAGTCGTATTCATCAATATATGGTTCCTCCTCATAATTCTCATAATATTCATCTTCTAAGTATTCTTCGTGAATGGTAGCATTTATTTTAACAATTATCCCAAATAGAATACTATTAGCAATAAGGGAACTTCCCCCATAGCTTACAAATGGCATACTAATTCCAATTACAGGGATTATGCTAAGAGTAGAGAAGATATTGATAAAAAATGAAAAACAAAAACTACACATTGCTAATAAAATAAAGTAGTAGCTATAATTACCTTGTTCACATTTTTTCACTATACTAAATAATCTTAGTATAAAAATAAAGAAGAATACTAAGAAGAAAAAGGCACCGATAAATCCAAAATTCTTTGCCAAAATAGAAAAGATAAAATCATTGAATTGCTCATCAATATAATTCTTATTTTTAGCAAAGGTTCCTGTTAAGCCACCTCGTTTTATTTCAGAAAGTACCTGAGTAATCTGATACGAATAATCTAGCTTATACGCCTCAGGATTTAACCAAGATAATATTCGCTTTAATTGATATCCTTTAAGTCCTACTAAACCAAGAACTCTTGGGAAATATAGTGCACCTAAAATAATTATTCCTATACCAACAAGAGCAACTGAATAGATATTTAATAAAGTTTTTTTATGGGTACTAACTAGAAATACTAATCCTAAAAATAGAAAAATAAAGAATAATCCATTACCTAAGTCATTTTCACGAAGAACCAAAATGAAAGGAATCGCGATAATTAACAGTAATTTTAAGAGTTTAATAGAATCGGTATTTTCTCTAAAACTTTTTTCTTTTATTAGTAAGCTAATCATAGCTACTGTTGATACTTTGGCAAATTCTGATGGTTGTAAAGTAAACAATCCAAAGTTGTACCAACTACGCGCACCATTAACAATGGGTGCTATAGAAGTTGGAACTAGAAATATACCTATCAATAAAGTTAAACCAAGCAAATAGAAAAATATAGAGAATTTTTCTATATAGTCAACTGGAATTTTTTGAAATATATATATTACCAAAAATCCTAATAGATAAAAGATGAATTGTTTAATAAATAATTTTGGTGTTTGATTATTATTATATTGTGCGAGCATTATTAATGTTAAGCTAGTAATCGCAAATATAAAATAAAAAATCATTATTGATAAATTAGTTTTATTTTTTATGAAATTTAACATAATTCAACTCCTTTGAAGTAATTATACAATAACAGAGTAATATAAGCAACTTAAATTAAAGATATCTGATATAGCTGTATTTTTTACTTTAATCGAAGATAAGTTTGCTGATGAACAACATATATGAGGCTACTATTTTCTTCAATATTATGATAAAATTATTATGTTATAGAAATGATATAGGAAAAATTTGTAAGGAAGGAAATTTTCAAATGAAATATACGCTGATGATTGAACAGTATTTAAAAATAAAAAAAGATTATCAAGATATGTTTCTATTTTATCGACTTGGTGATTTTTATGAACTGTTCTTTGAAGATGCAACTCGTGCATCAAAAATCTTGGAAATAACTTTGACAGCACGTGATGGTGGTGCAGAAAAAGTTCCAATGTGTGGAGTACCATTTCACGCTGCAGCTAATTATATAGATGTGCTTGTCAATAATGGTTATAAAGTAGCTATCTGTGAGCAAGTTTCGGAACCTGGTCAAGGAAAGATTGTTGAAAGAAAAGTAGTTCAAGTAATTACGCCAGGAACATACATGAACTATAAAAACTATGATGAAAATAACTTTTTAGCTAGTGCATATAAAAAAGATGGTAATATTTATTTTGCATTTTGTGATATTATGACAGGGGATAGCCGTTGCACAATTTTGAAAACAATGGATGATTTGCAAGATGAAATTTTGAGAAATAATATTAAAGAAATAATTACTATTAAAGACCAAGAACTAAACGTTAGTGCATACATTACAGAAGTAGAAGTAGACGAAAATATAGAAAAAGAGAAAACATCTAATCTAAGTGACAGTAATCTTCGTATTTGCTGCAATATCTTGTTAGATTATATTGAAAAAACACAAAATAAAGATGTTAATAGTCTAAAAAACTTTGAAGTATATTTTAAAGATAAGTTTGTTTATATGACAAACTATTCGCTAAAGAACTTAGAAGTAACACAAAATATGGCGAATGGTGGGAAAAAAGGTTCTTTATTGAGTATTATTGATAAAACTTCGACAGCTGCAGGTGCTAGAAAGCTAAAAAAATGGCTAGAAAATCCACTTTTAAATCTAAAAGAGATAGAACATCGACAAGAAATTGTTGGAGATTTTGTTAAACATTATTTTGAAAAAGCAGACGTAAAAACAAATCTAAAAGAGGTTTATGACCTTGAACGTATATCAACAAAGGTTTCATATAATATAGTAAGCCCTAAAGAGTTACTGAATTTGAAAAAAACGTTGGAAAAAATTCCAAGTATAAAAAATATATTGCTAAGTTTTAATTCAAAAAAATTAGTAGAAATTGCTAATAAAATTGATGAATTAGAAGATTTACATGAATATCTAGAAGTTACTATTAACGAAGAAGCTGGACAAACTGTTAAAGAAGGAAATGTAATTAAATTAGGTTTCAACTCAGAATTAGATAGTTATAAAAATGCTAGTAAAAATGGTAATAGAATTTTACTAGAAATAGAAGAACGCGAAAAAAATAGAACAGGTATTAAAAATCTGAAGGTAGGTTACAACAAAATTTTTGGGTATTTCATAGAAATTTCTAAAGTAGGCTTGAGAACTATAGATCCAACAGAACTTGGGTACCATAGGAAACAAACTTTATCTAACTGTGAGAGATTTATTTCAGAAGAATTAAAAGAAGTAGAAGAACATATCGTTAATTCTAAAGCGAAAATTGAAGAGTTAGAATTGCTGTTATTCCAGGAAGTTAAGATGAAAATACATAGCTTTATTCCGAGATTACAGCGAGTTGCTAATATTCTTAGTGATATTGATGTATTTGTTTCATTATCAGATGTAGCAGAAGAATATAGTTATACAAAACCAAAATTTAATAATGATAATATAATTGATATTATTGAAGGTAGACATCCGATAGTAGAGCGTAATGTAAGTGATGATGGGTATATTAGTAATGATTGCAAGGTAGATAAAGATAATAATATTCTATTAATAACAGGACCGAATATGTCTGGGAAATCTACTTATATGCGTCAGCTTGCACTTATAGTTATACTTGCCCAAATCGGATCATTTGTTCCAGCAACATCAGCTAATCTCCCGATTTTTGATAAGATATTTACTCGTATTGGGGCGAGCGATGACCTTGCTGGAGGAAAATCAACGTTTATGGTAGAAATGATTGAGGCGAAAAATGCTCTTGTTGAATCTACTGCAAACTCATTACTTATTTTTGATGAAATTGGGCGCGGAACATCTACTTATGATGGTATTGCACTTGCACAATCTATTTTGGAGTATATTAATGAAAAAATTAAATGCAAAACATTATTTTCAACGCATTATCATGAACTGACGAAATTAGAAAACAGAATGAATGGAATTAAAAATATTCATGTGTCTGCTAAGGAAGACCACGGTAAATTAATATTCCTTTATAAGATTAATGATGGACCTATAGAGAAGAGTTATGGTATTCATGTTGCTCAACTTGCACATCTTCCTGAAGAAGTAATAGTAGTAGCAAATAATATTTTAAAAGAACTAGAAAGTGGTAATATAGGCTCAGGTGATTTAATCGGAAAAGGATATTATGAAAATATTGGAAATACTGGGGAAACTCAGGCGGTAAAAGATGAAGCTAACCCAATGCAATTAGTACAACATTTAGAGAAGAAAGTACAAAAAGAATTAGAAGAAGAGCTACGATTAGAGTACGAGGAAAAACTTCAAAAAGAACTTAAAAATAAGGTAAAAGAAAAAACTAATGGAAATTACAAAAAGCTTCAACTAGATTTTGATAATAATGATGAAAAATTTGAATTTATTAAAGAAAAATTAACAGGTTTGAATTTCTTAGAAACAACACCAATAGAAGCATTTAATCTTCTTTATGAACTACAACAAAAACTCAATGAAGGGAGGTAGTTAAATGGGGAAAATAAATATATTATCTGCAGAATTATCTAATAAGATAGCAGCAGGAGAAGTGGTAGAACGACCAGCTTCTGTTGTTAAAGAATTAGTAGAAAATTCGCTTGATGCGGGTAGTACAAATATAAAAATTATAATAAAAGAATTCGGGATAGAACAAATTAGGATTATAGATAATGGAAGTGGGATATCAAATGACGATCTCGAACGCGCTTTTTTAAGACATGCGACAAGTAAGATAAGAGAGGATTATGATTTATTTCATATAAAAACACTTGGTTTTCGTGGTGAAGCCTTGGCAAGTATTTCCTCTGTTAGTCGTGTGACTATTAAGAGTTGTGCTGGCGAAGCTCAAGGAAAGATGCTGGTACTAGAAGCGGGAAAAGTCACTAGCGAGGAGTATTATGCTCCGATAAAAGGAACAGACCTTAGCGTAGAAAATTTATTTTATAATACACCAGCACGTCTAAAATACTTGCGTAATGCACATACAGAACAGGCTAATATAACAAATGTTATTTACAAATTTGCTTTATCTTATCCTAATGTCTCATTTGAGTTGCATGTAGATGATAAAATAACATTTAAAACTTATGGTGATGGTGATGTTCATAAAATATTATCGAAAATATATAATATGAGTGTTGCTCGAAATATGATTAGTTTTTCTGGCAATAACGATGATTATAAAGTTTATGGTTATATTTCTGTGCCAGATGAAACACGTGCTAGTAAAAACTATATTAATATTTTTATAAACGGTCGTCATATTCGAAATTATATAATTCAGAATTCTATTATAGATGCCTATGGAACATTACTTATGAAAAATCGCTATCCTCTTTGTGTAATTAATATCGATATGGATCCAATCTTGTTAGATGTTAATGTTCATCCGACAAAGCAAGAAGTAAGATTATCAAAAGAAGCAGAGTTAATTTCACTTATAAAAGGAGCAATTTCAGAAAGATTAGCTAATTATACATATATTCCTCAAGGGATGAATAATGTACTAACTAAAAAAGAAAAAGCAAATATAGAGAAATTTAATTTTTTAGATGAACTTGACAATAAATTTGGAATGCAGACTGAAGAAAATAATACATCTCTTTTTAATAAAGGACAAAATGAGGCTAATTTTGTAAAAGAAGATGACCTTGTTTTTGGAGAAGATAATGATATTCACAAGTTACAGGAAGAACTAAATTCAAATAATGAAAGCCATATAAGACGACAACAAACAGAAATTAGTGGTATGGAGAGTAGCTTACCAGATTTAAGTTATACAGCACGTCCACGTGAAAATTATAATAAGTATGGTGATAAACCAACGAAAAAAGAAATTGAAAACTTTATGAATTTCTCAAAAAGAGAAGAAATTGGAGAGGCGACTAAAGAGGAAATCTCTAATACAATAGTAAAAGATAATAGCCACTTTGATGAAATAAAAAATTTAAAAATTGTTCAGGATGAAAGTATGGAAGTCAAGACTTTACCAGATTTAAAAGTTCTTGCTCAAATATTTAAAACATATATTTTATCAGAGGCTGATAATAAACTTTATCTTATAGATCAACATGCGGCAGCAGAACGTTATAATTATGAGAAGCTTCAACGAGATTTTATAGATAGAAAGAACTATAAAAAACAAATGCTTATACCGATGACGTTTGATTTTTCAATAGAAGAAGCAGCAGAAATTAGAAATAATTTTGAGAAATTTACAGAACTAGGCATTGACTTTGAAGAATTTGGTGATAATTCTTATATCGTCCGAGAATTTCCAGGTTGGATAGAAGAAGACGAAGAAGAAATGATTAAAATTATTGTTGAGAAAGTTTTAAATAATGATAAAATTACTTTTAATGAACTGCGTAATGATGCAATAGCGATGACGAGCTGTAAAATGTCAATAAAAGCTAATCAAATTTTAAGTGAAGTAGAGATGAACAAAGTAATTAGTGATCTTTATAAATGCAAAAATCCATTTACCTGTCCACATGGGCGACCAATTATAACAAAAATGGAGAAAAAAGATTTAGAAAAAATGTTTAAACGTATAGTATAGGAGGTAAAATGAAAAAGATACCTTTAATAGCAATAGTTGGACCAACTGCTGTAGGGAAGACGGCGTTAAGCATTGAACTAGCAAAAAAGTTTAATTGTGAAATTATTTCAATAGATAGTGTTCAAATTTATAAAAAATTTGATATAGGTTCTGCGAAAGTAACCAAAGAAGAAATGGATGGAGTAGCCCATTATTTAATTGATCAATTAGAACCAACAGCTGTTTGTTCGGTTTATGACTTTCAAAAAATGGCGCGTAGCTTGATAGATGATATTTATAATCGAGGTAAAATACCATTGCTTATTGGTGGAACAGGCTTTTATATGAATGCAGTTCTTAATAATTATGAGTTTACTGATTTGGAAGAAAAGACTTATGATGTTGATGTAGATATGGCGAAAGAATATTTACAGAAAAACTATCCAGATACTTATAATAGCATTGATTTGGATAATCATCGCCGAGTTATTAATGCTTATAATTATGTAGTAAACGAAAATAAATCGGTGACAACTAATAATAATGGTGATACTGTTCTTGAGAAATACAATCCCTATTTAATAGTTTTGAACACAGATCGAGAAGTTCTTTATAAAAGAATTAATAGACGTGTTGAACTGATGTTTGAACAAGGGCTTGAACGAGAAGTTAAAGAAATAATTTCAGATTATGGTAAAAACTTGCAACCACTTGGAGCAATAGGCTATAAGGAGATGATACCTTATCTTGAAGGTGCTGTTTCTAAGGAAGATACAATCAATGCTATTTCTCAAAATTCAAGGCGATATGCTAAACGTCAGCTTACATGGTTCAGAAATAAGATGAATGGAGTTTGGTACGATAGTCAGAATTCAGATTTGCTAACAAAAGTAGAAAAAGATATAGAGGATTTTTTAAAGAAACTAAATAAAAAGTTTAAGTAAAATTTAATTATAGCTTTAACTTTGTATAAAGTATAGAGTATATAATAGGCTTATAGAACTTAATAATATTTTTTTCATAATAAATCGGGGCTCGTCAATTGACGGGCCTTTCTCCTTTTATAAAGTAACATTATATCAACCAGTTAATAATAATTTTTATTTATTTACTAAGTATTTTTGATATAACTAGAGTTTTTGTTTTTTCTATGCTAAACTATTAGTATTGTTAATTCTCAAAAAATCAGGAGGAGAAAATGAGTTCGTTTAAATATATTAAGCCCAAGTTTTTTAGCGTGATGAAAAACTATACAAGAGAGCAATTTATAAAAGATATTATCGCTGGATTAATAGTAGCTATTATAGCATTACCTTTATCGATTGCTTTGGCGATAGCATCAGGTGTTAATCCAGAACAAGGGCTTTATACTGCGATTATTGCAGGTTTTTTTATTTCATTTTTAGGAGGAAGTAGGGTTCAGATAGGGGGACCAACAGCTGCTTTTGTTGTTATTATCTATGGAATTATAGCAGAGCACGGTATTCCAGGACTTATTATTGCTACTTTGTTAGCAGGAGTTATGTTAATCTTAATGGGATTATTTCATTTTGGTGATTTAATAAAGTTCATTCCGAAAACTATAACTATTGGATTTACATTAGGTATTGCCATAGGTATAGTAGTAGGTCAGATTAAAGATTTTTTAGGTCTTAATATGGGAGCTGTTCCTGCAGAATTTTTAACTAAATTAGTAGCATATAGTCACAATTTAGGTAGTATTAGTTATATAACTTTGGCAATTGGTATTTTGGCATTATTAATTCAAATTTTTTGGTCAAAAGTATCAAGAAAAATACCTGGTTCTTTAGTAGCAATTATAGTTACAACGCTATTAGTAGCAATATTTAAACTACCAGTCAAAACTATTGGGGATTTATATACTATTAAAGCAGGACTTCCAAGCTTTTCTATGCCTGTATTGTCATTCTCGTTAGTTCGTGAAATGATATTACCAGCTTTCACAATTGCGATGTTAGCAGCTATAGAGTCTTTACTTTCTGCAGTAGTTTCTGATGGTATGATAGGAAGTAAACATAAATCAAATGCCGAACTAGTAGGTCAAGGTGTTGGGAATATTTTATCTGCGCTTTTTGGTGGAATTCCTGCAACCGGGGCTATAGCAAGAACGGCAGCGAATGTAAAAAATGGTGGAAGAACTCCGGTTGCTGGAATGGTACATGCGCTAACTTTATTGTTGATTTTATTATTCTTAATGCCGTATGCCTCTTACATACCGATGAGTTGTCTAGCAGCTATTTTAATAATAGTTGGTTATAATATGAGTGGGTGGCGTACTTTTGTACGCATAATAAAAACTGCCCCAAAAAGTGACATAGCAGTTTTAATTATTACTTTCTTATTAACATTATTCTTTGATTTAGTAATAGCTATAGAATTTGGCATGGTACTAGCAGCTTTCCTTTTCTTAAAACGAATGTCAGATATAGCAGAAGTTCGACAATGGACATATATAGGGTCTTCAGAAGACGAAAAATTATCAGAGGACGTTGATTTGAAGTATGTTCCTAAAAATACTATAGTATATGAAGTTTTTGGAGCACTTTTCTTCGGCGCTGCTAATGTTTTTACTAGTTTTAAACATGAAGAAGGAAAGAATGTTTTAATTCTTAGAATGCGTAATGTCCCAGTAATGGATATTTCGGGGGTAGAGGCATTAGAAGAAATATTAGAAACTTGTAAAAAACGAAATTTAACACTTATTTTATCTCATGTTAATGAACAACCTTATCATGCTATGGAAAAAGCTGGTTTTGTCGAAAAAATAGGTGCTGAAAATATTTGTGAAAATATAGATGCATCATTAGAAAGAGCAGAAAAGTTAGCGAAGTAATACTTCAGCAGTTTCTAATATAAGTTAGGTAATAAATTACTACAATATTTCTCAAATATATAATAACAGTAATGAATTCTATGATTTTTTCAGTAAGATATTTTAGTAAAATTTAATTTTTTCTGTAAAAGAATTAAAAGTTTTTTGTTTACAATATATTCTATAGTAAAGCTCATCTTCGGATGAGTTTTTTCTTTAATATAAATATTATCTGTTATAAAAATATTTATATAATTATATAATAAAAACGTTATTTACTTTGTGAATATTCTGTGTTACTATAATACTAGACAGCAAAAGTATAGCTGTCTGTTAATTCTTGATTTTGGGGAGGAGTAGAACTTGTTTATTGATGAAATTAAATCAAAAATTTCTCCATTGTGGGAGATGGGTTTTAATACACCTTTTGTTCAGGAGCTAATTAAGGGGAATTTGTCGAAAGAAGCTTTTGAAAGATACTTGCAGCAAGATAGTGTATATTTAGAAAATTATGTAAAACTTTGCAATATTGCTATGAGTAAAGCTAAGACTAATAAAGAACGAGAGATTATTCGTTCTCTTATAGAGTTTTCCAATGATACAGAACTTCAGACTAGATCAGAGTCTTTAGATTCAGATAGTATTTCGACAACAGAGACAGAAGTATTTCCTGAAACAGAAGATTATATCAATTACATAATGAGTTTTTCTCATGACAAGGATAACTATAAATTAATGATTGTTCTTATGAACTGTATGTTGAGTTATGATTACATATTTACTATAGCTGCAGCTCGAATGAATAGTTCTCAAAATATATATTATAGTTTTGTAGCTGATTATACTACTGAGAAATACAAAACTTTCTATAGGGGATGGATAGATTATATGAATGAGGCTTATCGAGATATTTCAGATTATAAAAAAAATGAATTGATTAAAATATTTGAAGAAGCTAGTATTTATGAATTACGATTTTGGGATAGAGTTTATATAGGATAGTCTAAAAAGTTATACGAGGAGTATCTTATGGAAATTAATACAAAAATGTTTGATGGATATGCTGATAAATATGATCAGTGGTTTTTAACTAATAATAAAGTGTTTGAAAGTGAGCTGAAGTTACTTCACGCTTGTCTTAACCCGCTAAAAAAAGACAAAATTTTATCAGTTGGTTGCGGAAGTGGACTTTTTGAATCAGCTTTAAAAAGTGAATATGGAATAAATGTAGAACATGGTTTGGAGCCCTCTACTGATATGGCAGAAATTGCTGAAAAGAGAGGTGTTAAGGTGGAAATAGGCGATGCTGAAACTACTCAACTAAAAGATGAAGAATATGATATTATTTATCTGAATGGTTGTTCAACTTATATCGCCGACCTGGGAAAAGCATATAAAAATTGCTATAATGCATTGAAAAAAGGGGGACATCTTATTCTTTTAGATGTTCCAGTAGAAAGTGCATATGGAATATTATATAGCTTTGCAAATTATGCTGATGGTTATAATGAAAAACTTTTTTCAAGGCTTGCACCAGCACTTCCATATCCTATTGGGCTAGTGAAATCAGGAATATTTCACTCTCCATTAGAAAAGTTAAATATTGTAAGAGACGAGCTTATGATGAAAAATATTTGTTTTATGCAAACATTAGTTGCTCATCCAATTTATACAAACGATAGCGTCGAAGAACCAATAGAAGGTTATGATAAAGGTGGTTATGTTGCGTTAATCGCAGAAAAATAAACGAGAGTTAAATAAATAGAAATTATAAAGGCTTTTGGCATTCACATATTTATATGGTGAATGTAAGAAGCCTTTTTATATTTTAGCCAATAAATTTAGGTAAATATTCAGCTATTAAAATTTAAAACATCAAAATGTAAAATATAACTATACAAATTTCCTAAAAAAATATTAGTAAAAATTATTGACTAATTTAAAATACAATGTTAAGATATAGTCAAATAATTTTACTAATATAATGGTGGTAGAAATTATGAAGGCTATTAAAGTTTTTGAAAAAGGAGCCTCAAATGTGTTGAAAGTTGTTGAAGTAGACAGACCTCACCTGAAAGAAGGTTGGTCATTAGTAAAAGTGAAAGGTTTTGGTATAAATCGGTCAGAAATATTTACCAGAAAAGGATATTCGCCTGATGTAGCTTTCCCTAGAATTTTGGGAATAGAATGTGTTGGAATTATTGAGGAATCTACTGACAAAAATAATCTTCCTGTGGGAAGCAAGGTTGTTTCTATAATGGGAGAGATGGGGAGGTTTTATGATGGCTCTTATGCAGAGTATGTGTTGCTTCCTAACAATCAAATTTATAAGGTAGAGTCTAATCTTTCTTGGAGCGATTTTGCAGCAATTCCTGAAACCTACTACACGGCACTTGGTTCGTTGAAGAATCTAAATATAAATAAAAGTGATAAAGTATTGATCCGAGGAGCTACTAGTGGCGTAGGTGTAGCATTTGTAAAGTTATTAAAAGCTAAGTTTCCTAGTATATATTTAGTAGGAAGCACGAGAAAGAAAAATAAAATAGCCAAATTAAAATCGTATGGTTATGATGAGGTTATTTTAGATAAAGAAGGGGTATTAGATACTAATCAGAGTTTTGATAAAATTCTTGAATTAGTAGGGCCTGCGGTAATCAAAGATTCAATCAGTCATTTGAATGAATTTGGAATAATATGTAATACAGGTTTATTAGGTGAAAGTTGGTATTTGAAAGAATTTGATCCCATAATGGAACTAAAAAATAATATTTATCTTACAGCTTTTTATTCAGGTGGAGTTAATGAAGAAAAACTTAACGAAATGTTTGCATATATAAAAAAATATAAAGTGGAAATTAAACCGGAAAAGATATTTAAATTAGATGAGATTGCTAAAGCTCATGATTATTTAGAAAATAATGAAAGTTTTGGGAAGGTGGTAGTTGTTAATGATTAATACAATGGAGAATACGAAAATGTTTGCTAGAAGAAAAGATGAAAATAACTCACTTTATGAATGTTATGCAAGAAAAAATGGATTACAAGGGAAATCTCTCTTAATTTTGATGTGGCTATATTATAACCCAAACGGGATTATTCAAAATAAAATTTGCAAACAAACCTACTCTACCAAGCAAGTTGTTAACGCGACAATAAAATCATTTGAAAAAAAAGGATATATATTTTTTGAAGAAAATATAGAAGATAGAAGAGCAAAGAGAGTAAAACTAACAGAAGAAGGTCGTTCTTATGCGGCGAAAATACTAGATCCATTAGAAGAAGTAGAAGTAAAAGCGATGAGTAAATTAACTGAAGAACAACAGAAACAATTTACAGAATTATTTACGATTTTTAATAATCATTTTAAAGAAAATATAAAACAATTAATAAAAGGGAGTGTTTAATTATGATAACATATTCGAATGTATCTTTATGTTGTTCAGTTAAAGGATTAATATTAGATAACTTAAGTTTTGAAATAAAAAATGGTGAATTTTTTGTTTTAGTAGGTCCAAGTGGTAGTGGAAAAACTACAACATTAAAACTTATAAATAGACTTATAGAACAAACGGAAGGAGATATTTATTTTCAAGATAAAAAGTTGAAGGACTATAATCTTAGAGAATTACGTCTTGAAACAGGATATGTCTTACAACAAATAGCATTATTCCCTAATCTTACGGTAGAGGAAAATATTGCTCTTATACCAGAAATGAAAAAATTTGATAAAAAACTCATTGCTGAAAAAACGAAAGATTTACTAGAAAAGGTTGGATTGAATCCAAAATTATATATGAAAAGATATCCTAATGAATTGTCGGGTGGAGAAAAACAACGTATAGGCATACTTAGAGCTATTATTGCTAATCCTAAAGTACTTTTAATGGATGAACCCTTTTCTGCTTTAGATCCAATAAGTCGCACTCAGCTTCAAGATTTGATTAAGCAACTTCATAATGAGTATAAAATGACGACTGTTTTTGTTACTCATGATATGGATGAAGCGTTGAAGCTAGCTGATAGAATTTGTATCTTGCAGGAGGGGAAAGTTGTTCAAATTGCGACACCAAAAGAGATGCGAGATAATCCAGCTAATGATTTTGTCCGAGAATTTTTCAAAGTAAAGGGGTGTAATTAATGAATATAGCAGATACATTTATTGAGCGTAAAGGTGAATGGGGAACAGCTCTTTTTCAACACCTTCAAATTTCATTACTATCTCTACTTATTGCGATAATTATTGCTGTACCTCTTGGGATAATTTTGTCAAATAATAAGAAAATCAGCGAGTGGTTTTTACAGATTACAGGGGTCTTTCAAACTATCCCATCGCTTGCCCTTTTAGGTCTATTTATTCCCTTTATGGGAATAGGAACAGTGCCAGCTGTAGTAGCATTAGTTATATATGCACTATTTCCAATATTGCAAAGTACATTAACGGGACTGTCAGAGATAGATTCTTCTTTAGAAGAAGCGGCAACAGCATTTGGTATGACAAAGTGGGAGAAATTAAAAAAATATCAACTTGCTTTATCGATGCCAATCTTAATGGGGGGAGTTAGAACTGCTAGTATTATGATTATAGGTACAGCGACTCTTGCAGCACTTATAGGGGCGGGAGGACTTGGTTCATTTATATTACTAGGAATCGATAGAAATAATTCTGCACTTATATTGATTGGAGCAATTTCTTCTGCAGTACTTGCAATTATTTTTGGTGCCTTGATTAAATTTTTACAAAATAAAAAGCCGAAAACAATTCTTGTAACTTTATTTGCAGCGATAGTAGTAGTTACTTTAAGCTTTACACCATTAGCAAAGACATCTAATGATAAACTTGTGATTGCAGGAAAGTTAGGTGCTGAGCCAGAGATTTTAATTAATATGTATAAGATTTTAATTGAGAATGAAACAGATATAAATGTCGAAGTGAAACCTAATTTTGGGAAAACTAGCTTTTTATATGAAGCTTTAAAAGGTGGAAGTATCGATATTTATCCAGAATTTACAGGAACTGTTACAACAACATTATTAAAAGAACCGGTGACTAATATTTCTAATGACCCAAAAGAAGTATATGAGATTGCTAAAGAGAAAATTTTAACTCAAGATAGATTAGTATATTTAGAACCAAGTAAGTTTCAAGATACATATGCTCTTGCTGTTTCTGAAAAATATGCTAAAGATAACAATATACAAAAAATATCAGACCTTAAGAGAGTAGAATCTTCATTAACAGCTGGATTCTCACTAGAATTTAATGATAGAGAAGATGGTGTACTAGGACTAAAAAAACTCTATGGACTAAACTTAAATATTAAAACTATGGAACCAGCTTTAAGATATCAAGCTATAGCAAATGGAGATGTTAATATCATCGAAGTATTTTCTACTGATAGCAAATTAATTACTAACAAATTAAAAGTATTAGAAGATGATAAAAAGTTATTTCCACCTTATCAAGGGGCTCCATTACTTAGAGAAGAAACACTGAAGAAATATCCTCAATTGGAAAAAATTCTAGGAAAACTTGCTGGTAAAATAACAACTGAGGAGATGACTAAGATGAATTATGCTGTAGATGTTGAAGGTAAGAGTGCTTATGAGGTAGCAAAAGAATATTTACAAAAAGAAGGTTTAATAAAGAAATAATACCTAGAAAAAAGAAAGAGGAATTAAATTATGTCAAAACAATTAGAAAATGCTAAGAATTTATATATAAGAGGACTTGAAGATGGTGCAATAAAAGAAGTTCAGGAAAATTATATGGGTGCCACATATACTCAACACAGTACAGGAGTTCCAGATGAAAAAGAAGGATTTAAAAAGTTTTTTGAAGATTTCTTTAAAAGACACCCAAAAAGAAAAATGAATATTGTACGTACTATAGAAGATGGGAATTTTGTATTTGTTCACGTTCATCAATTTTTAAATGATGGTGCCGCTCAGTGGATAACAGCGGATATATTCCGTTCTGACGATGAGGGGAAAATTGTAGAACATTGGGATGTTATTGATTATTATCCAAGTGAAATAGGTGATTTTGATCCTATTTATGGTAATTTTGAAATTATAGATGAAGATAAAACAGAAGAAAACAAAAAAATTGTTCGTAGATACTTAGTTGATGTACTTCAAAATAAAGAGTTTGAGAAGTTCGATGATTATATAGCTGAAGATTTAATTCAGCATAATCAAGAAATTTCGCAAGGTAGGTACGCTTATAAAAAATATTTAAAAGATAATAATGTAACATATGATTTTGTTTTTAAAGTTATGGGACAAGGAAATTGTGTAGTTGCTTATTCTAAAGTATTTTTAGGTGAGCAAGATTTTGCCCACTTTGATATATTCAGAATGGAAGATGGAAAAATCGTTGAACACTGGGACAATAAAGAAGTTATTCCTAATAAATATGATTTAATAAATCTAGGTAAATTTTAATATAATAAAAATTCTCAAGTAAATTAGTTTGCTTGGGAATTTTTAATTATTGTGTTTCCTTTTTTAGCTATTTTTTGATAAAATTGAGGGTAAGAGTATTTCAAAAGAAATGTAAAAAGTGGGTGACATGGTGAAAATTACTAATATTACAAAGCTAAAAGTAAAGTATAAAATCGAATTAGAAAATGGGAAGTGTTTTTATGCCTCTGAAGATACGATTATAAAATATGGGCTAATAAAGAAAATTGATTTAACTAATGACCAACTTAAAGAAATTATTTCACATGAAAGTATAGAGAGTGCTTATAGTAAAGCTGTACATTACTTGCAATATGGATTGCGTACAACACAAGATATAGTCGACTATCTTACAAAAAAAGAAATCGCACCAAATGTTATTAATGAAGTAATTAAGAAATTGATGGGGATTGGATATCTTAATGATGAGCATTACATCGAAGCGGCTGTAATGGATTATTTTAATCTAAATAATAAAGGTCCATATTGGATAAAAAGAAAACTGCAAGAAAAAGACTTAGATAACGATATAATAGACAAATATATTTCTAAAATATGCACGAAAGAAGCTATGATAGAGATACTTTATAAGATAATAGAGCGTGAGTTTAATGTTAGACGAGAATCAAAAAATAAAAAAGTTCAAAAAATCACGCAAAAACTTTATACAAATGGCTTCACATCTGATATAATAAGAAAGGTGTTTGATATATTTTTCGAAGATTATGAGGAAGAGAATGAAGATGATATATTAGAAGAGCATTTTAGAAGAGCTTATCATTCTTATAGTTGTCGTTATGAAGGATATGCATTGAAACAAAAGCTAATTGAAAAACTTATGAGAGATGGTTTTTCATACTATACAGCTAAAGATTTTATTGAAAAACAAGATTTGTAAAGGAAGAATTAAATGAATAAAAGAAATGAAAGGCAAAAGAAAATAAGAAACTTTTCTATCATTGCGCACATCGACCATGGTAAGTCAACACTTGCGGATAGAATTTTAGAAAAAACAGGAGCTCTTGAGCAACGTGAAATGAAAGCACAATTGCTTGACTCTATGGATATAGAACGTGAAAGAGGAATTACGATTAAACTTAATGCTGTACAACTAAAATATACAGCAAAAAATGGTGAGGAATATATCCTTCACCTAATCGACACGCCAGGACACGTCGACTTTACTTATGAAGTTTCGCGTTCACTTGCGGCATGTGAAGGAGCAATTTTAGTAGTAGATGCAGCGCAAGGTATTGAAGCACAAACATTAGCCAATGTTTACTTAGCATTAGCCAATAACTTAGAAATTATTCCGATTATTAATAAGATTGACCTACCAGCAGCAGATCCTGAAAAAGTTAAAACTGAGATTGAAGATGTTATTGGTCTTCCAACTGATGATATAGTTCTTGCATCTGCTAAGGCAGGTATTGGTATTGATGAAATACTTGAACAAATTGTTGAGTATATTCCTGCACCATCAGGAGATGCTGAGGAACCGCTTCAAGCATTAATTTTCGACTCATTATATGATGCTTATCGTGGTGTTATTGTTTCTGTTCGAATTAAGAATGGAACTGTAAAAGCTGGTGATAAGATTAAAATGATGGCTACTGGTGGAGTATTTGAGGTTACTGAAGTAGGTATCCACACTCCAAAAGAAAAAATTGTAGATGAACTTACTGCAGGGGATGTAGGATTTATCTGTGCATCTATTAAAAATGTAAGTGAAACTCGAGTGGGGGATACTATTACACTTGCTAATAATCCAGCAAAAGAAGCACTGCCTGGATATAGAAAACTTAACCCTATGGTATTCTGTGGATTATATCCAATTGATTCATCAAAATATAATGATTTACGTGAAGCGTTAGAAAAATTAGAACTTAATGATTCTGCATTACAATATGAAGCGGAGACTTCTCAAGCACTTGGATTTGGATTTAGATGTGGATTTTTAGGAATGTTACATATGGAGATTATTCAAGAGCGTATTGAGCGTGAGTTTAATATCGATATTATTGCAACAGCACCATCGGTTATTTACAAAGTTGAAAAAACAGATGGCACTACGGTAGATGTATCGAATCCATCAGAAATGCCAGATCCACAAAAAATTAACAAAATTACAGAGCCTTTTGTTAAAGCAAGTATTATGGTACCAAACGATTATGTGGGCGCTGTTATGGATCTTTGTCAGAAGAAACGTGGTATTTTCTTAAATATGGAATATATCGATGATACAAGGGTAAACATTACTTATGATATACCTTTATCAGAAATCGTCTTTGATTTCTTTGACCAGCTAAAATCTAATACAAAAGGATATGCATCATTTGATTATGAATTAACTGGTTACAAAGATAGTAATCTTGTTAAGATGGATATCTTATTAAATGGAGAACAAGTTGATGCATTAAGCTTTATAGTTCACCGTGAGTTTGCATATCAACGAGGAAAAGTTATCGTTGAAAAACTTAAAAAACTTATTCCAAAACAACAGTTTGAAATTCCAATTCAAGCAGCTATTGGGAATAAAATTATCTCTCGTGAAACTATCAAGGCGATGCGTAAAAACGTTCTTGCCAAATGTTACGGTGGGGACATTAGTAGGAAACGTAAGCTATTAGAGAAACAGAAAAAAGGTAAAGAGAGAATGAAAGCTGTAGGTAGCGTAGAAGTCCCTCAAGATGCCTTTATGGCTGTTCTAAAAATGGATGACGAATAATGAAAGGTGAAATTCGCGGAGTATATATTCATATTCCATTTTGCAAATATATATGTTCATACTGTGATTTCAACAAATTTTATATCCAAAGACAACCGGTTGATAAGTATATTGACTGTTTAATTGATGAAATAAATAGTATGAATAAGGTACAAAATATAGAAACTATCTATATAGGTGGTGGGACACCAAGTGCTTTAAATGATGAACAACTTCATCGTCTATTATCAGCGCTTAGAAAAAAAATTCCGCAACAACTTCGTGAATTTACTTTTGAAGCAAACCCTGAGGATCTTGTTGATTCTCGGGTTGCTTTGGTAAAAGAGTACGGAGTTGATAGAATAAGTATGGGTGTTCAAACTTTTAACGATGAACTTCTTAAAATATTAGGACGTGGTCATGTTGCAGGAGATGTAGATATGGCTATTACTAATTGTAAAAAGTATGGAATTAAAGATGTTAATGTAGACTTAATGTTTTCATTGCCGAAACAAACTATGGAAGATTTATTTGATAGTATGAAAAAGGTTGTAGGGTACAATATTAGCCATGTTTCATGTTATTCATTGATATTAGAACAAAAAACAAAATTATATAATCAAGTACGAGATAAAAAAGTTACATTACCTTCAAATGAAACAGAAGAAAAAATGTATGATGAAGTGATAAACTTCTTGACGGCAAATGGTTATAATCAATATGAAATTAGTAATTTTGCAAGGCCAGGGCATGAAAGTGTTCATAATAGTAGTTACTGGGAAAATATAGAATATTATGGACTTGGAGCAGGTGCTCACGGATATATTGATGGAGTACGTTATGCTAATCAAGGAGCATTAAAATTTTATATTGATAGTATGCTTGAAAAAGGGCATGCTAGACGTGAAGAACATACGGTAACAGATAAAGAAAAAATTGAAGAGGAAATGTTTTTAGGTCTACGACTTTTAAAAGGTGTAGATTTAAATAGTTTTGAAGAAAAGTACGGAAAAAGAGCAGAAAAAATCTTCAAGGAAGTAATCGATAAAAACTTAAAGATAGGCTATTTAGAAATAGATGATAACAAGCTGCGCTTAACAAGAAAAGGATTATTTTATGGGAATGAAGTATTCTCAGAGTTTTTATTAGATTAATGATAGTAAAATTTTAAATATTGTCACTTAACCACAGTGGTTTATTAGATATCTAACAACGCTCTATAAGGTATTTTTAGATATCTAGTAAACTGACTGTGCTTGATAAAATTGATTTTTGTAAAACTATACTTCCGAAATCATTTCCGAGAAAATATTAAAAATAAAAAGAAAGGAGAATCATTATGGAAAGAACATATATAGAAAAATTACTAAATAAACTAAATAATGAATATGGATTTAATTTGAAATTTGGTGATAATTTTAAAATGGCTTTTTCGCACTCATCATATACAAATGAGAAAAAAATAGCCAAGCACTTGAACTATGAACGCTTAGAATTTTTAGGTGATGCTGTTGTTGAGCTTACAACAAGTGAATTTTTATTTAAAAAGTTTCCAGAGCTAGCTGAAGGGGAATTAACAAAACTCCGTGCCTCTATAGTTTGTGAAAAGACGTTGGTAAAATATGCCCTGCAACTTAATCTAGATAAATGTATTTATTTAGGGCGTGGAGAGGAAAAAATGGGTGGACGTTCACGAGCTGCATTACTTGCTGACATTTTTGAATCTTTCACAGGGGCTTTGTACTTAGAAACAAATTTAGAAACAGTAAAAATATTTTTAAATAATACGTTATTTACAGAAGTCGAAGACTATGAATACAGTAGCTTTGTTGATTATAAAACTATTCTTCAGGAGTATGTATTCAAAATTAAATTAGGAGATATAGAGTATAAGGTGCTAGATTCAATTGGACCTTCACACTCAAAAACTTTTATTAGTGCTGTTGAGATTGGAGGAAAACAATATGGTAGTGGAACAGCAGCGACAAAAAAAGAATCCGAACAATTATCAGCAAAACAAGCTTTAGATAAACTAGGATATGATAGTATCTAAAGTAATTAGAAGAAAATTTTAAAGGAGAATAAGATGAAATTAGTAAAAGTCGAAGTAACAGGCTTTAAATCTTTTCAGAAAAAAACAACTTTTGAATTTAAAAATAATTTAATTGGTGTTGTCGGACCAAATGGATCGGGGAAAAGTAATATAATTGATGCTATTCGTTGGGTTTTAGGGGAGCAGTCTGCCAAAAACCTTCGTGGTAGTAGTATGAAAGATGTTATCTTTTCAGGGACTGAAGATGTGAAAAGAAAAAATTTTGCTGAAGTAGCAGTTACTTTTAGTAATGGAGAAGAGTCATGTGAAATTAAGCGTCGTCTTTATCGAAATGGTGATAACGAATATTTTATTGATAACAAAAAAGCAAGATTAAAAGATGTTACGAATATGTACCTTGATTTTGGTATTAATAAAGAAAGTTATAGTATTATTACTCAAGGTAAGGTAGAAGATATTATTTCTTCTAAACCTGTAGATCGTCGCGCCATTATTGAAGAAGCTTCTGGTGTACTGAAATATAAAAATAAGAAAAAAGAAACTAATTCAAAATTGGAAAAAACAAATGATAATTTGCTTCGTCTTAATGATATATTTTCAGAAATTTCAACACGTCATGAAGTGCTTGAAGAACAGAAAAGTAAAACGGAAAAATACTTGGAATGGTCAAAAGAACTAGAAGAAAAAGATATTCTTATTAATATTTATAATATAGCAGAGTATCAAAAAAAATTAGAAGTTTTATTAGCTGATAAAAGGATAAAAGAACAGGAAAAGACTGCTCTTGAAATTAAACAGGAAGAACTTATAAAAAATTTAGAGGAAATAAAGAATAGTTTAGTTACTCTTGATAGAACATATCTTAAGTATCACGATGAAGAATTAGAGCTGATTAAGAAAAAAGAAGGTTTACAATCAGAACTTAATGTAATAGAAGAACGTAAGAATAATAGGAATCTGCGTAGCGAAAAGTTAGCTGAAGATTTAAAATATTTGTTAGAAAGAAAAGAAAATCTTACTAAAAAGCTTATAGAACGTCAAGAGTTAGATAGTATTAATAGAGCTAAGATAAAATCTCTAACAAAGGAAATAGCGGACTTAGAAGAAGGTGGAGAGTATAACTTAGAAAAAATTGAAGCCTCTATAGACAAGCTAAGAGATGAGTATTATGGGCTAATTACAGAAGAAACAAGATTAGAAAATAGTATCGAATATGCTAAGAAAAATATAGAAAGTGCAGATGAGAACTATAAAGAGTTGTTAGAAAATATTGAGCATCAAAAATCAATATATAATGCTAAACTTGCTGAGTTAGATAAAGCTACAAAAGAAAAAGAAGAATTGAATTCTAAATTAGCGATATTGGAAAACAACTTAAATACTTTATTAGAAGAAGATATTTTATTAGTATCTAAAGAAAAAAATATAGATGAACAACTACGTACAGGTTATAATTTCAAAAGTAATTTAGAAAATCGTAAAAAATTCCTAGAAGATCAAATTAACAATTTAAGTTTTTATAACATAGGTGTTAAAGAGATTTTAGCTAATAAGGAAACTATCGGTGGAGTTCATGATAGTGTTGCTAATATAATAAACTTTGGTAATGAATATGCGACGGCATTAGATATAGCTTTAGGTCAATCACAACAAAATATTGTAGTTGATAGTGAAGCTACTGCCAAAAAATGTATTGAATATTTGAAAAAATCTAATAAAGGTCGCGTAACATTTTTACCACTAAATAATATTAAAGCAAAAGCTATTGCTAGTGATATTTACAGTGTTTTGGCAAAAGAAGAAGGTTTTATTAATATTGCGGAAAATCTAATAGAGGTCAATGCAACATACAAGAATATTATTTCACATCTATTAGGTCTTACGATTATAGTAGATAACATGGACAATGCCAATCGTATTGCGCGTAGAATAAACTTTAGAAATCGTATTATTACTCTTGATGGACAAGTTATAAATAGTGGAGGTTCTATTACAGGAGGGGCGATTAATAAAAATACGAACTCTTCTATTAAACATAAGGCAGAGCTAGATAATCTTGAGGATAACCTTCAGAAAATAAAAGATAAAGTATCTAAGCTAGAGGTTGAAAAAGCTAAGTTAGAAGCTAAAAGAAAAGAGTCTGTAGAAAATATTGTAGAGCTGAAAAATGCTAAAGAACAAAATACTCTGTATATAAAAGAACTTGAATTAGCTATAAATCATAAAAATGCAGAACTTACTGATATAGCCGCTTATATCACATCTAATGAGAAGAAATTAGAGGTATATAGAACAGAAGACAATAATTTAGAAAATATATCAGAACTTACAGATGGACTTAAAAAAATTCGTGAAGAATTAACTATTTTGAATAAGAAAATAGAAGAAGAAACTGCTAAAAAACAAAGTGCACAGAGTGCAGAAGAGTTATTTGTTGAGAAAATAGCAGAGCTAAAAATAGAAAAATCTAAGCTAGAAGAAACTCTAAAACATATAACGGAAAGCATTGGAAATTATCAAAGCGATATTGATGATGTATGTAATCAAATAGAAAGGTTAGAAGCTTCTAAAAGTATAGAAAACCTTAGTGCAGAAGATGAAAAGAATATTCTTGAAAATAATACAAGGGTAATTAGTCAATGTAGTGAAAGACTAGGTATTTTAAAAAATCTTTTATCAGATTTAGATGCTGAAAAAACTGGTCTGTTCAAGCGTGAAAAAGAAATTACTACATCACAACAACATAGTAATGAAAAATTACGCTTGAAGATTGCAGAATGTGAAAAATTAACGGTTGCTCAAACGAAGATTGAAGTTAAGATTGATGAGTATTTAGAAAACTTAGTTACTAATTATAGTGTGACCTATGAAAGTGTTGCTCATAAATTAACAGAAGAACTAATTTCAGAAGTACCTTCGTATAAATCAGATGTAATTAGATTGCGTCGAGCTATAATGGAGTTAGGAAATGTTAACCTTAATGCTATTGAAGAGTTTAATGAAGTAAAAGAACGTTATGATTTCTACAATGAACAGATTACAGACCTAGTAGAGGCTAAAGCTAAACTAGAAGAAACCATTGCAGAAATTGATAAAGAGGTAAAAGAAAGATTCTTAGAGACATTTGTTCAAGTAGCTGAGAACTTCAATAAAATATTTATAAAATTATTTAAAGGTGGTTATGCGGATATGACGCTTGAAACACCAAATGATATTTTAAATACTGGCATTGTTATTGAGGCTTCACCACCAGGGAAAAAACTTCAAAATCTTTCACTGCTATCGGGTGGGGAGAAATCACTTACCGCAATAAGTTTATTATTTGCGATTCTTCAGGTGAAAAATCCACCGTTTGTTGTTCTTGATGAGGTGGAAGCGGCACTTGATGAAGAGAATGTTAATCGTTTTGCGAAGTTTTTAAAACTCTATTCAGAAGATAACCAGTTCTTAGTTATCACACATCGACGTGGTACTATGGAAGCTATGGATACATTGTATGGAGTAACAATGCAGGAAAAAGGAATAAGTTATATTCTTGAATTAGAGTTAAAAGATATAATAAAAAACTTCGAAGAGGTTATAGAATAGAAAAAAATTCTAAGTTGCAATTCAAAAAGAAAAGACACAGTTAAATTTAAACTGTGTCTTTTTCAATTATATAAAATAAATACAAAACAATAATAGAATACCTATAAAAACAAATATATAACCAACTCTTTTAGAGATTTTTTCCATTTTTTGTTTTTCTTTAGGTATTTTTTCTATTCTGTTATATTCCTCTTCAGTCATACCAGCAAGAATATTATAGCTTTTTTTATATATAAGTAGATAAGATGTAAAAAAGCAGATAAAAGAGTATAGACAGTGCATTAGTATAATTCCCGTATGTTCAAATTTAGTATTATCTATGTATATACAAAAAGGAATTACAAGGATAGTAAATAATAATATAATGATAGCATATTTTTTTCTACTCATATAAATCATCTCCTTAAATATTTTATAAAAAGTAGTTTAATTATTTATATGATAAATTTTTAATGAAGCCGTACCATATGTAAATTACAATAATTATTGCTAATAATTCGCTAAGATGAATTAAAATTTTTAGAATAGAAAAATCACCTAGTTGATAATAAATTTCAGTTTTTTGAAAAGCTATAGCACATATTACTAAAGGGAAAGTAAAGGCAGAGAAACTAGGGTAGAACTTTCTATTTAATAAAAATGGTAATTGTATAAGTACAAAAATAAAAAATAATATTGTTAATGGTATTAATATATTCAAAATAATAGAATTTTTGTTAGTAATACCAATCATATAACTAGCTAATAATAGTCCGCCAGGTGCAGAAAATACTGTTATTGTAGGGAAGTCCCCATCCTTATAGTGCTTATAGCCGTAAACTCTATATAAGACGAACGGAATAAGTATTAGGTAATTAATAAATGAAAAATAAAAGAACAGCTTACCTAATATTTCAAGATTATAATTTATCGCTGTAACTGTAACTACAGCAGGTCCAACAAAGGTAATAAACCATGTTGGATAAATATTTTTAATATGTTTTTCTTTGACAATAAAATTATAAATTGCATTTACTACAATAGCAATATCTAAACATATACCAATTATCCAAAAAGGGAGACTAATCAAACCTATATATTTTTTGAAAAAAGAGCTTAAGAGCATAATACTCATAGGGTAAGTCGCAAGAACAGTCGCGATAACTGGATTTTTTATTTCTTCTTTTAGCTTATCGCTATATAGAAAGAACTTTATTGTTAATAAAATAATAATTATTAAAGACAATAAACTAAAAATAGTTTGTAATGTAGAACTATACATCTGGAACATATTGCCAAGAGCAACTGATCCGAGTGCAAGTCCTGCTATTGGTGTAGGTAAATTTTTAATTATATTCATAATAACTCCTTATTTAATTACTTACTATTATTGTATAATATAAAATTTGAAAGCGCAATAATATGATTATTCTTGACAAACAAAATTTTAGATGCTATAATCCCAATAAGAAACACCCGTTTCTTATTGGAGGGAATACTATGGCACCTAAGTTTAAATTTACTAAAGAAGAAATTTTAGAGGTTACACTTGACTTTATAAGAATTAATGGGATAAAGGAAATAAGTGCACGAACTATTGCAAGAGAATTAAATGCTTCTACGAAAGTAATATTTAGTTTGTTTGGTAGTATGGAAAATTTGATAAGAGAAGTCAATCAATTAGCTAGAAATGAATTTTTACACAAGGTTAAAATTTCTTTAAGAGATGAAAGTCCATTTAAAAGGCTTGGAATTGAATATATATTATTCTCTAAAAATGAACCAAAATTATTTGAATGGCTATTTATGAATAAAAGTGTAGAGATTGAAGATTTTAAAGATTTTCTCCCTATGTATGATTATGAGTATAAAAAAGTTATAGAGTCAATAGTGAATGAATATAAGATATCTGTAAAAAGCGCTGAAAAATTTTATACACATTTATTTACTTATAGTCATGGGATTGCAACGTTAAGTGTTACAGGAATATATAGTTTTACTGAGATTGAGATAATAGAAGCAACGACAGAGATAGCTAGAAGTTTAGTAAAGAGTTTTTTGAAGGAGAATAATTAAATGATTTTAGCAAAAGATATTAGGAAAGAATTTGCTGGTCAAGATGTTTTAAGAGGAATTAATTTAAGCGTAGATGAAAATGATTTTGTAGTTATATTAGGAGCATCTGGATCAGGGAAATCCACATTATTAAATATTTTATCAGGTTTAGAAAAGTCAGATTCAGGAGAAGTTTTATACAATGGAGAAAACATAAGTAATTATACAGAAACTCAATTAACAGAGTTTCGCAGAAAGAATATAGGATTTGTTTTTCAACAATATTATTTATTAAATAATTTAACTGTTTTCCAGAATGTTAGAGTTGGTGCTAATTTAGCAAATAATAGTGACTGTTCTGAAATATTAAGAGAACTTGGTTTAGAGGATAAGGTTGAAAAATATCCTAATGAATTATCAGGAGGAGAACAGCAACGAGTTTCTATTGCTCGAGCATTAGCTAAAAAACCAAAAGTATTGTTTTTGGATGAACCTACAGGAGCATTGGATGAAGAAACAGGAAGAGGTATATTGGAGTATATCTTTAAATTAAGAAATGAATCAAAATTTACTATGATAATGGTTACTCACAATGAAAATATTGCACAAATTGCCAATAAGATAGTTCATGTAAGAAGTGGTAAAGTATCATCGATAGAAGAAAATAGTACTCCAAAAACTGTGGCCGAGATAGGATGGTAATTTATGATAGTTGAAGTTAAAGATTTAAAGAAAGCTATAGCAGTAGTAATAATAAGTTTTTGTGCGGTATTTGTTACGACATTATTTTTTAATTTCTATTTAGATTTAAAAGACTTAGATATAACTACTCTAAATTTAATTCAAAAAAAATTCTATGATACACAGCTCATAGTTTCGAAGTTTGTTATAATTGTTACTGGAGTAATACTTTCAATTAGTTCAGCAATAATGCTACTTTTTTATATAAAACAGCATATAGACCAGTCGAAACATAAGATAGGGATTTTAAAAGCTTTAGGATACAGTAATATGTTTATATCAAAAAATTTCTCAGTGTTTAGCTTACTGATTTTCTTAGGAACTTTTTTAGGTTTTGGTAGTTCGTATTTATTGATGCCAAAGTTTTATGAGAGTAGAAACAAGGATAATATACTTACAAATCTAACAATAGATTTCCATCTACAGCCGTTAATATATTTAGTATTACTTCCGACATTGCTATTCTTAATATTATCAATGATGTATGTTTTATTAAAATTAAATGTACCAACAACAGTTTTGCTAAAACAACTAGAGTTGAAAAATAAAATTATTAAGAAAAGAAAACTAAAGATACAAGAAAAATTTATAAAAGAATTAGAGTCGACAATTTTGTATAGTAATAAAACACTAATATTCTTTATTATTTTTGCCGCAATGTCATTTTCTTCAATGATTCAAATGTCATTAGGAATGAGAGATTTTGTTGATACTATAATACGAATGATTATGACAGTAATAGGTGTAATTTTGTCATTATCTATTCTCCTGATAACTCTTGAGGTTATAGTTAGTAACAATAAGAAAAATATTTCTATCCTAAATATAATGGGGTATTCTGTTAGTGAATGTTCTCAAATAGTATTGTCTAAATATAGAATAGTGGCACTGATAGGTTTTATTATAGGAACAGTCTATCAATATGTATTAATAAAAGTGTTATTAATTAAGTTGTCGAAAGAATTAGATAGTCAGGTAGTATATAATTTTGATTATTTATCATTATTAATAAGTTCAGTTTTATTTATTTTAATATATGAATTGTTTATAAGATATTATTATAAAAAAATAAGAATGATTGATGCTAAAAAGATAATACTAGATTAAAAAAATCTCCTACAAAACTTAAAGTTGTTTTGTAGGAGATTTTTTTCTGGGTAAGTAAATTATTTATATTATTTAGAAAGCCCTTCAGCAATCTTATCTAAGTTCCATTTCATCATATTGTAGTAGCTGTCACCATTTTGACCTGGTTCTGCTACAGAATCTGTGAAGATTTTTTCAAAGATTGGAATATTAGTGTCTTTTGATACTGTTTGCATTGGACGTTCATCAACACTACTTTCAACGAATAGAGAAGGCACTTTTGTTTTGCGTAATTTTTCAACTAATGTTTTAATTTGATCTGGAGTTCCTTCTTCTTCTGTATTAATTTCCCAAATATATGCAGAAGGTACGTTGTAAGCTTTAGAGAAGTATTTGAAGCATCCCTCACTAGTTACAATCATTTTTTTCTCTTTTGGAATATTGTTGAATTTTTGTTTAGCTTCTTTATCTAATGCCTCTAGTTTTTCTAGATAATTTTTTAGATTAGCTTCATAGAAATCTTTATTTTTTGGATCTTTTGCACTAAGTTGTTTTGCAATGTTTTTAGCGTAAATCATACCATTTTCAAGGTTCAACCAAGCGTGAGGGTCTTCTTTACCTTTTTCATTTTGCCCTTCAAGATAAATAACCTCAACTCCATCACTTACAGCATAGTAATCTTTATTTTCTTCTTTTTTAGCATTTTGTACTAATTTAGTAAACCAAGCATTTCCACCAGTTTCTAAGTTAATACCATTATAAAATATAAGGTCAGCTTGTGAAGTTTTTTTAACATCATCAGGTAGTGGTTCGTATTCGTGTGGGTCTTGCCCAACAGGAACGATACTGTGTAAATCAATTTTATCTCCAGCAATGTTTTTAGTGATGTCAGCGATAATAGAGTTAGTCGCCACGACTTTAAGCTTTTCGCTTGTATTTGAATTTTTATTAGCGTTAGAACAAGCGAATAGTCCAACAGCTAACATAAAAATTAGTGATAAAAATCCTAATTTTTTAAAACCTAATTTTTTCATATTATAGGCCTCCTTTATTTAATAATATTTTTCATAACAACTTAACTCATATAGCTAAAATAGACAAGATAGTTCGTAATGATAATTATTATCGTTTTAAAAGTTTATAATAATTTCCCCTAAAATTATTAATTATTTCAGAAGTATTTTGTATTTAGATATTTTTTATTTAGTTAAAATAATTTTAGGGAATATTATTATTTGATAAACTAATGTTAGTTACCATTTTAGATTTTATAAGATAAGTTGTATATTTATGAACTTAGTTATTTTTTTTGTGTTTTATAAATCGTTGTTTTGGTGCTATAAAGAAACTTATAGCGAATACTGTTGCGAGTGTTAAAACAATGCTAGAACCAGCAGCGATATTAAATGAGTATCCAATAAACAAACCTAATACTGAGCAAACTGCTCCAATAGTAGATGATAAGAATATCATTGTTTTAAGGCTGTTAGCATATAAATACGCTGTTGCAGCTGGTGTGATTAACATAGCCACTATTAAAATAGTACCAACACTTTGCATAGCAGTAACGGAAACTAATGTTAAAAGTATCATAAGTAAATAATGATAAAAGTTAACTTTCATTCCCATAGCTTTAGCCAATAATTCATCAAACGAAGTAAGAAGTAATTCTTTAAAAAATAGTTTAATGACAAGTAAGACAAAAACTCCAACTCCGATTGTAATATACATATCAATATTTTGTACAGCTAGAATATTACCAAATAATATGTGGAATAAGTCGGTAGAACTGTTTGCAACACCTATAAGAATAACCCCAAGTGCCAAGAAAGAACTGAAAGTTATTCCAATGGCAGTATCACTTTTGATAATTGAGTTTCCTTTGATAAAGGTAATAATAATCGAAGCAAGTAAACCAAAAGCTATAGCTCCGATAAAGAAGTCAATACCAAGTATGAAAGAAACTGCAACCCCTGGTAAAACAGCATGGGAAATAGCATCTCCCATTAAACTCATTCCGCGAAGGACGATAAAACATCCTACCGCACCAGCGACAATACCAATGATAATTGCGGTAATAAGTGCATTTTGTAAAAAATGAAAGTTATAAAGCCCATCAATGAATTCTTTAATCATTAGTACCACCCCCTAGGAAGAATAAATCTGTGCCATAAGCTTTTGTTAAATTTTCTCTTGTGAAGGTTTCTTCTGTTTTTCCATAGGCAATCAGTTTTTTATTAATAAGTAAAACGTTATCAAAATACATGTGAACTTTACGAAGATCATGGTGTACTATCAAAATAGTGTGTCCTTTTTCTTTTAGTTTTCTCAATGTATCCATAATGATTTCCTCACTAACAGAATCTATTCCAACAAAAGGTTCATCTAAAAAGATGTACTTAGCTTCTTGTACTAAGCAACGAGCGATAAGAACACGTTGAAACTGTCCACCTGACAATTCACTGATTTGTCTATGTGAAAATTCTTCTAATCCAACCAATTTAAGAGCATCATCAACTTTTTTCCAATGTTCTTTTTTTAATTTGTGAAATAATTTTATTTTTGGATAAACGCCAAGTGACACACATTCCCTAACTTTAATAGGAAAATTATAATCAATGTTTATTTTTTGTTCTACATATGCAATATTATTCAGTGCATTTTTTGATATTTTGTTATCAACTTCTGCTGTACCTTTAAAAGGAATAATATTCAAAATAGCTTTTATTAATGTTGATTTTCCAGCACCATTAGGTCCTATAATACCTATGATAGCTGGTTCGTCTATTTTTAAATTTATATTTTCAATAGCAAGTGTATCTTTGTATTGCACACTTATATTAGTTATATTAATCATATGAACCACATCCATTCTTTTCTATCTACACTAAAGTTTACCTTAGGAAACAATAAAAGTCAAGAGGAATGTTGCGTGTAAGCAAAAAAATATCTTATAGAGAAGTACATGGAAGAAAAATGCAAGCAAGAGTAGTGAAAAAAGGAATTAAAATAAAAAAACCTACCTTACAAAAAATATTGTAAGGTAGAAATAAGGGAGTAAATATGAAAAGTCTTTATTATAAGCTAGGGAGACTTATAATAAAAGAACATATGAAGCAATATAACATTACTTCACTTATAAGTATATCAGAAGTATATACAAAAAACAAGAGAAAAATCAAAATTATCTCTAAATATATTAATTTTTTTTTGAAAAAATATTGATAATTAAATTTTTACACAAAAAAATTAATACTTTGAGAATAGTTGTTATTTTATTTATATTTATAATATAAATAATGGCTATATTACAGTAAATATCGGAGATGTGTAAGTTTACTGTTTAAGAGTAATTCAATTCAAAAAAAGTAAACTTTATATTTAAATATATCTTTGATATTAGGAAATTATTAAGATAATAATAAAGAAGGAAATATACAGGATAATGTACATAATATACGAAAAAAATTAAGTATAAGATATCATTTGTAAAGACAAAAAATCTGATAATAAAAAAGATAATTTAATAATTTAATTTGAAATATGTGATAATTATAAAAACAAATATAGGAGATAAAGATAGGCTATTTTAATAATGTTGTATTAGACATTATTAAAATAGCCTTCATTCTGTTATAATGAAGACTATTTAGAAAAATTTTGTTTTTATTATTTGTACTGAAAGTTTTATAATAATTATTTAACTTCGTATTTTTCACGAACTATTTGCGCGACTTGTTCACAGTACTTATCGGTAAGTTCATCGCTACTAGCCTCGACCATAACACGAATTAAATTTTCAGTACCTGAGGCACGTAATAAAATACGACCATTACCTTTAAGTTCTTTTTCTACTTTAGCGCATTCTTCAAGAACGTCTTGATCTTCCATTGCTAATTTTTTATCTAGTACTTTTATATTAACTAGTTTTTGTGGGTAAATATTTACTTCATTAGCAAGTTCTTCTAAAGTTTTTCCAGAAGTCTTTAGAATATCAGCTAGTTTAACAGCTGTTAGTATTCCATCTCCAGTAGTAGCGTAGTTCATCAAGATGATGTGACCTGATTGCTCTCCACCTAGAGAGTAGTTATTGCTTCTCATTTCTTCAACAACATATCTGTCTCCAACCGCAGTTTTTACAGATTGTAGACCATTTTCTTCTATAGCTTTGTAGAAGCCAATATTGCTCATTACTGTTGAAACAACCATATTGTCATTAAGTTCACCTTTTTCTTTAAGATGTTTAGCAAGGATAAACATAATCTTATCTCCATCGACAACATTTCCATTAGCATCTACTGCTAATACACGGTCACCATCCCCATCAAAAGCGAAGCCGACATCGACATTGTTTTCTTTTACAAAATTAGCAAGGGTATTAATTTTTGTAGAACCTACATTTTCATTGATATTAATACCATTAGGTGTACAACCAATAGTTTCTATATCAGCCTCTAAATCTCCGAATAAGAATGGAGCAACACCTGTAGTAGCACCGTTAGCGCAGTCAAGAGCAATATTAAGGTTAGAAAGATCACCCGAAATAGATTGCTTAATGTGCTGGATATATTTTTGACTAAGCTCGCTACCTAAATATAATTTACCAATTTTATCGTAGCTAGCATTTGCTATTTCATTTGAATTGTCAATTAGATTTTCTATTTCTAATTCTTGTTCATCTGTAAGTTTAAATCCATCTGAACCAAAAATTTTAATTCCATTATCTTGATATGGATTATGTGAAGCAGAAATCATAATTCCACTATCTGTTTCAATAGTTTTAGTTAAATATGCTATAGCTGGTGTAGGGATAACTCCTACAGTCATAACATCTACACCAACACTTGTCAGTCCTGCTGTTAGGGCGTATTCAATCATATCACAAGAAATTCTAGTATCTCTACCGATTATTACTTTTGGGCGCTCTTTTTTTTCAGTAAGCAGTTTACCAAGGGCTTTTCCTACTTTAAAGCTTAAATCAGAGGTAAGTGATTCGCCAGCGATGCCACGAATACCATCTGTTCCAAAATATTTTCTCATAAAAAAATAAACTCCTTATTCTTTATTTATAAATGAATATTACTATATAAAGGAAGATAAGTCAAGGTTTTGCTTTAAATCATAGAGAGCCCATGTTTAAGATTAGGGTTAATTTGATCTCTAAAAAAGGTAAAAAGGATTTATTAGAGATATTACATTAATTAATATTGTTAAATTGCAGTGAAATTTTGTATAATGAATTTAAAGTCATAATGTGAATTAAGAACATATTATAATTAAAAAATGGAGATGAAATTATAATGAAAACTTATAAAAGGGATAAAATATTAAATGTTACTTCTGAATCTGCTTGGCAAGCATTAAAAGATATGGATAAATGGTTACCGAACTTATCAACAAATAGTGAAATTTCTTATTCAAGAAATAATAATTTTTTTATAATAGGAAGAAAATATAATATAACTTCTAAAGAAGGAGTAGTAATGCGCTGCGAATTATATGATATAGATGAAGAAAATATGAAAGTAGAGATACATGCTGAGCATAAGCCACTTAAATCTATACTAGTCTGTAAAGTTCTAGATTTAGGAAATAATACAGTGAAAATTACAAGAATGCAAGGTTATCCAGGTTGGTTTGGGAAAATTTTTACTATTTTTTGGGGAAATAGAGAATTTAAAGAAACAGCAGAATACTTAGAAGTATGGGGGGAATATGCCGAATCTTTAGAAAAATAATATATTTTGGATAGATATTTATTGACGATTAATTTTAAAAGTAAGCCTTTTGTTAAAAATCAATATAAAAAAAAACAGAATAACATCTTGAAATAGGAGTTTCTCTTTACTAATCCGAACAATAATGATATTATATAGTTATAATATACGAATTAATACAGAAAATCTAAATTTTATAGAATTATATCGTAGTTCGTGTGAAATATGTTTTACAAGGAGCAGAAGATGAAATTAAAGAGAAGCGAAAGAATAGTAGTAATGACGGAATATTTATTAAATAATCCAAACAAGCTAATACCTTTGACATATTTTGTTTCAAAATTTAATCAAGCAAAATCTTCTATCAGTGAAGATATCCATATTATAAAAAATGGTTTTAAAGAAGAAAATATTGGTGAAGTAAGAACGCTTGCCGGAGTTAGTGGAGGAGTTATTTTTACACCAACATTAGTAGAAGAGGATGCTAAGGTTATTCTTAATGAGTTTATAGATAAAATCAATGATGGAAGTCGTTTACTTGCCGGTGGATATATCTTTATGTCTGATATAATAGGGAATCCTAGTCTTATGAACAAGTTAGGACGTGTTATAGCCACTGTTTACAAAAATAAAGAAATTGATGCGGTAGTTACTGTTGCAACAAAAGGCATTCCAGTTGCTTATGCGATAGCATCTATTTTAAATAAACCGGTTATCACCATAAGACGTGACAATAAGGTAACAGAAGGAACGACAGTTGCGATAAATTATGTTTCAGGATCAACTAAAAAAATAGAAACTATGATTTTATCTAAAAGAAGTTTAGAAAGTCACTCGAAAGTTTTGTTAGTAGACGATTTTATGCGTGGTGGTGGAGTACTTACTGGTATGGAAAGTCTTATGAATGAATTTGATGTGACTGTAGTAGGAAAGGTAATAATAACACAGTGTTATGATTCACCTAGAGAACACGAAGATGATTATTTATATTTGTCAAAAATTGACAATATTGATGAATTTAATGGAACTTTCGATGTAAAATTAGGAAATGTAATAGAAAAATTAAGACAAGTGCAGAAAGAGGATAAAACTAATGAGTAATAACAGATATGCAGTAATACTTGCAGCAGGAAAAGGTACAAGAATGCAATCAAAATTGTATAAAGTATTGCATAAAGTTTGTGATAGAACTATGGTAGAACTTGTTTTAGATAGTTTGAGTGATTTAGAAATGCAAGAAGTAATTACGGTCGTTGGGCATGGTGCTGAACGAGTTAAAGAAGTATTAGGTGATAGAACTAAGTTTGTTCTTCAAGCTGAACAGTTAGGAACAGCACATGCGGTAAAAATGGCAAAAAGTGAGCTTGCTGATAAAGAAGGAACAACTATAGTCATGTATGGAGATACTCCACTTATTCGTCCTGAAACAATAAATAGTATGTTAGATCATCATGAAAATAGTAATGCAAAGGCAACGGTTCTAACTGCTATTGCTGATGATCCGTTTGCTTATGGAAGAATCATTCGAGATGTTAATGGAAAATTAGTGAAAATTGTTGAAGAAAAAGATGCAACTGATAAAGAAAAACAAATAAAAGAGATTAATTCAGGAATATACTGTTTTGATAATAAACTATTATTTGAAATGCTTGAAAAAGTAAAAAATGATAATAAGCAAGGGGAATATTATTTACCAGACGTTCTTGCTCTAGTTCGTGAGCAAAAAGAAATTATCGAAACTTATCTATGTGACGACTTTGACGAAACATTTGGAGTTAATGATAGAGTTGCACTTTCTTATGCAGAAAATGTAATGCGTAATAGAATCAATACAAGGCATATGTTAGCGGGGGTTACGCTGGTAGATCCTGCTAATACTTATATAGCGCCTAATGTTATTATTGGGAGAGATACTACTATCTATCCAAATGTAACTCTTAAATCAAATACTGTTATAGGAGAAGATTGTCAAATAAAGCCTAATTCATATTTAGAAAATGCAGTTATAGGTAATGGTGTGAAAGTTTTATCTTCAACTATTAGAGATTCAAAAATTGGTGATAAAACAAGTGTAGGACCATATTCTCATATTAGAAATAATTGTGAGCTTGGTGAAAATGTTAGAGTAGGAAATTTTGTAGAGTTGAAAAATACAGTATATGGAGAAGGCTCTAAAACAGCCCATTTAAGCTATCTTGGAGATACTACTGTTGGAGCTAACACAAATATAGGTTGTGGCACAATTACTGTAAATTATGATGGTAAAAATAAATATAAAACTACAATAGGTAGTAATACTTTTATAGGATGTAATTCAAATTTAATAGCTCCACTTGAAATAGGAGATGGTGCAGTTATAGCAGCAGGTTCTACTGTTACTAAAAATGTTCCAGCAGATTCACTAGTAATTGCTCGAGCTAAACAAGAGACTAAAGAAGGGTATGCTAAAAAGCTACCTGCTGGTAGAAAGTAGTAATATAATTTTTAAAAAATCTATAAAGGTGTTATAGAAGAAAAGTAAAAACATTGCTGTAATAATATAAAGTGGGAATAATGTTTATACTACTAATATAAATTATTTTTCTAAAAATATAATTCTTAAAAAAACGATGAAATCTAAGTAATATAACTTAAATTTCATCGTTTTTATGCTTGAAATAGAGCCTTAAAAAGTATATAATTATTTATAGAAGTAAAGTGTTATAAAATAAAAGTTTGTATTATAATAAAAAAGGAGGAAAAATTGTGAAATCGAAACATCAGAAAATATTAGAGTATATAAAAAGTTTACCGATAGGAAGCAAAATTTCAGTTCGTCAAGTGGCAAAAGAATTGAAAGTTAGTGAAGGAACAGCATATAGAGCCATTAAAGAATCAGAAAATAGAGGATTTGTATCATCAATAGAGCGTGTTGGAACAGTACGTATTCAGAAAAAAGAACGTGATAATGTTGAAAAATTATCTTATTCTGAGATAGTAAATATAGTTAGTGGACAATTAATAGCAGGACGTGGTGGAATTCATGAAATAGTTCAAGATTTTGCGATTGGAGCTATGGATTCTGAACAAGTAGGGAAACATATAAGAAAAGGGACATTATTAATAATAGGTAATCGTCCAAAAATTATTGAAATGTCATTGGAAAAAGGCTGTGCTATTTTAGTAACAGGAGGATATATTCCAAATGATAATATAAAATCATTAGCAGATAGTAAAAATCTTCCATTAATTATTACACCGCACGATACTTTTTCTGTAACGCATTTAATTAATAGGGTAACAAATGACCAAATTATTAAACGTGATATTATAACAGTAGAAAGTATTTATATAAAAGTAGAGAATTTATATACAATAAATCTTAATAATACAGTAAAAGATTGGTATGATCTTCAATTGAAAGTAGGACATACACGATATCCAGTTGTCAATGAATATGGAAAATTAGTTGGTATTATTACTGCTCGTGATGTATTCTTGAAAGATAAAGATGCATTAATTAAGGAAGTTATGGAACGTAAGGTTTCTACAACAACATTAGATACCCCTATTTCTTCTGTAGCGAATACTATGCTATTAGAAGGATTTGAACTTATGCCTGTAATTGATGCAAAAAACACATTACTAGGAGTAGTAACTAGAAAATTAGTGATTAACTCACTGTTAACTAGTAACAGATTCCAAGAAGGGCACAATAATGATACTTTTGATGAGATTATGCGCAAAGGTATTGTACCAAGAGCTGACGGTCTTCAAGTGAAAATTATCCCACAAATGTTAGATCAGTTTGGTACGTTCTCTAGCTCGGCATTACTGAGTATAATCGATGAATCAATTCATATAACAAGTTATAACTATAATAGAAGTGAAGTTCTTATGCAGAATGTTTCATTGTATTTCTTGAAATCAGTTCCGTTAGATCGTACTGTAACAACAAAAGTTAATATTTTAGATATAGGTAGAAAAACTGCCAAATTTGATGTAGAAGTATTTGATAAAACTGAATTAGTAGCTAAGGCTATGGTAACTTGTCAAGTATTCCAAAGAAACTAGTAGAAAGAAGAAGCTAAATGTTAGAAACTTATGAAAATCTATATGAAGAAATTTTTCGAAAAATAAAAGAAAGTAAAAAAATAATTATTCATCGTCATGAAAGACCAGATCCAGATGCTTATGGATCACAAGGTGCGATGTATCAACTTATAAAAACTAATTTTCCTGAAAAAGAAGTTATTACAGTAGGAAAAGATTCACCATCATTGTGTTTTCTGTTTGAAAATAGTGAAGTTGTAGAAGATGACTATAAAGATGCTTTGGTAATAATAACTGATACAGCTAATTTTCCTAGAATAGATGGGAAACTATTTTCAAAAAATAACTTTTTAATAAAAATAGATCATCACCCACCTTTGGATGATTATGGAAATATTAATCTAGTGAATACTGAAGTTTCATCTTGTAGTGAGCTTATTTATAATTTTTATACATATCTAAATAAAAAATATGATATTAAACTAAATGATGAAGCGGCAAAATTACTTTATTTAGGTATAGTAGGGGATACAGGTAGATTTTTATTCCCGAATACATCTAATGAAACATTGAGAGTTGCATCTGAACTTATTAAATATGACTTTAACATGAGTGAACTCTTGGATAAAATGGAAATTATTAGTGAAAATCTTATGCGCTTTAGAGCATTTATTTTTGAAAAATATGATGTATATCAAGATGGTGTAGCTTATTTGAAAATTACGAAAGAAGATATGGATAAGTATGGAGTTGATCCAGGAGAAGTTTCTACTGGAGTAAACTTACTACGAAGTCTTGAAGGACTTTACGCATGGTGCTTTGCAATTGATGAAGGAAACAAAGTACGTGTAAGAATTCGTTCGAAAGGGCCTGTTATAAATACTCTTGCAGAAAAATATGCAGGTGGAGGACATCCTTTAGCTAGTGGAGCAACTGTAAAAAATTGGGAAGAACTGGATGATCTTTTAGATGATATGGCACGTTTAGTAGGCGAATACTTAAAAGAAAATAATATCAAAATTAATGATATAAATTAGTTTAGAAGGTTTATTAGAAAGATATTTTCTTTTAATTCTTGACAGTAAAAAAATATGATGATATACTGAAAGCTAAGTTTAATAAAAAACCAATACTCGTATAAGTATTAGATTAAGTAATCAAAGAGAGTGTCGTTGGCTGAAAAGACATATTATGAGATTTAGGAAAATGGTACGAGTGGTTAATAAGGTAAACATTAACTGTAAACTTTGTTCGGGTATCCACGTTATAGGATGAGCTATGTTAGTAGTGATAAGTGAAATATAAGGTGGTACCGCGTAAAACGCCCTTATTCCGTGGAGGAGTAAGGGCGTTTTTATTTTAGAAATAATAGAAAATTATTGAAAGGAGAAGCGCATGATTGAATTAAAAAATGTAAACAAGATATATGATAATAAAGTTCATGCATTGAAAAATATTAATCTTAAAGTGGAGGAAGGGGATATTTACGGAATAATTGGTTATTCTGGTGCAGGTAAGAGTACTCTAGTCCGCCTTCTAAATGGATTGGAAGTTGCAACAGATGGAGAAGTAATTATTGATGGTGATGATTTTAATAAAATTACAGAGGAACAACGTCGTCTGAAACGTCAAAAAATAGGAATGATTTTCCAACACTTTAATCTTTTGTGGAGTAGAACAGTTGCAGAAAATATAGCTTTCCCATTAGAAATTTTAGGAAAATCAAAACAAGAAATAAAAGCAAGAGTAGAAGAACTTGCAAAATTAGTAGGTCTTGAAGACAGACTTAATGCTTACCCATCTCAACTATCTGGAGGTCAAAAGCAAAGAGTTGGTATTGCGCGTGCTTTAGCGGGACGCCCTTCAATACTACTTTGCGATGAAGCAACGAGTGCTCTTGACCCAGAAACAACGGCTGAAGTTTTAAATCTTATAAAAGAGATTCATAGAAAAACTAATATTACAGTAGTTCTTATTACCCATGAAATGAATGTTATAAAAACTATTTGTACAAAAGTAGCGGTAATTGATGGCGGGACTATAGCTGAAAATGGTTTAGTATCAGAAGTATTCTATCATCCAACACAAGAAGTTACTAAAAAATTCTTAAGTCAAACATCATTTGCATCAGAAATAGAAGAACGTGAGAATATAGAAGAATGGAAAAAAGTATTTACGGATGGAATAATCATTAAATTTACTTTTGATAATAATACATCCAAAAGACCTATTCTTAGTATGTTAATAAAAGAGATTGATTTTGACTTTAACATTATCAATGGTCATATAGATAAAACAGCTAATGCTAATATTGGAACATTATTTGTTCAATTAATAGGAAGTAATGAAAATATAGAAAAAGTAATAACTAGATTAAATGAGCTAGGAATTTTAACGGAGGTGTTATAATGTTCGATTTTTCAAGAGTTAACTGGGATAAAGTTCAAGAAAAAACAATAGAAACATTAATTATGACATTTGAGTCATTAATTGCAGTATTTTTACTTGGATTATTTTTAGGATTATTACTTTATATTACCTCAAATAGCAAAGGTGCTTTTGGTAGAGGATTTTACACTGTTGTAACAGCAATAGTAAATATCTTTAGGGCTATTCCATTTATTATTTTAATAGTATTATTAATTCCTTTTACAAAAGCTTTAATTGGTACAATTATAGGGGTTCAAGCAGCTATTCCAGCACTTATTATTTCAGCAGCACCGTTCTACGCTCGACTTGTAGAGATAGGTCTTCGTGAGGTGGATAAAGGAGTTATAGAAGCAGCTCGTGCGATGGGTGCTAAAAAGATTACTATTATAACTAAAGTATTAATTCCAGAAAGTTTACCAGCTATTGTTTCTGGTTTAACAGTTACAGCTATTGCATTAGTAGGTGCAACAGCGATGGCTGGTGTTATTGGTGCTGGTGGTTTAGGGAATCTTGCATATTTAGATGGGTTCCAACGTAATAATAGTGCGCTAACATTTGTCGCAACAGTTTTAATTTTAATTATTGTATTTGCGATTCAAATTTTAGGTGACACAGTAGTTAAAAAAATAGATAAACGTTAATAAAGAAGAGGAGAAGTGAAATACTTCTCTTTTTTTATCTTACTGTTAAAATTTATTTTACAACTTATAACAAGAAAAAGCATATATAACTTTTTATTCTTTGTAGACAGTATTTAGAAAAAACTAGAAAGGAAAAATGAGTAAATTATTGTACTTATAGAAAATTTTTGGAAAATTTGATACAATTAAATGAGAAACTCATTATAATTTTGAGTATTTTTAGTTAGGAGAAATATGTTATGAAAAAATACATTTAGCTATTTTCTATCAAACTTTGTATAACGATTTAAATATAAAAGGAGGTTTTAATAGATGAATATTAAAGAAGCGGCTAGAAAGAGACATGCAGTCAAAAAATATACTGGTAAAGCCATTCCAGCAGATATAGTTTCTTTGTTAAATGATAAGATAATGAAAATTAATCAATCTGCAGACTTGGATCTTCTTTTAGTTACTGGCAAATCAGATGGTCTTTCAAATATTGCAAAATTTATTTTGTCCAAAGGTGTTAAGAACTACTTTATCCTTGCTGGTAAAGAATCTCCTGAGCTTGATGAGAAATTGGGGTATCATGGGGCAGAACTTATGTTATATTCTCAAATGCTTGGGTTAAATACATGGTGGATTGGTGGAACATATAACTCTAAGAATATATCAAAGTATCTTAAGTCAGACGAGATAATTGCAAAAGGTATTATTGTTGTTGGGTACGGAGAAACTCAGGGCGTGGCGCATAAGTGTAAAAAAGCAGAAGAAATTGCTACATATGATGGAATTGCTCCTCAATGGTTTCAAGAAGGTATAGAGTTTTTACTTTACGCGCCGACAGCATATAATAAACAGGATTTTGTTGTTAAAGGTAATGACAATAAGGTAAGACTTTATTCTGAAAGTGGAAGTTTTGGGGAAATTGAAACAGGTATAGGGAAATACCATTTTGAAGTTGGTGCAGGAAAGGAAAACTTTGAATGGATTGAGTAGTTTTAACTATCGTCAAACAATGTTGAACAAAAAGTTTTATAAGGAAGTAAAAGCAAATAGCCGATACTTCCTTTTTGTTGTATAAAATTCAAAAAGAAGAAGGAGAATTTTATGAAAGAATCGGAAAAAGTAATTAAAAAGGTAGTAGTACAAAGAGAAAGATTGGCGAGAATTTCTATGGGGTAACTGTTCATTTCAATTAAAAGACAACTGAAATATGTAAGATAAGTATATAAGAATAGTGTTGGGGGAGTTTTGAAAAAAATCGAATGATAAAGATGATTTTGATTAAAAAGTTCTTGGGGAGGAGCAACAGGAGTTATAGAATTAAGAAGAACACTTCATCACTATTTGAGTGAAAGATGTTTTGCTTAATTCTTTTTTTATTGAAGAATTCGAGCGAAAGGAGGTAATCGTGAGGAACTACGAGAAAATAATCGCCTTGTATGAGAGGGTAAGCCGAGATGACGAACTACAAGGCGAGAGCAATTCGATTGTCAATCAGAAGAAAATCTTGGAAGAATACGCAAAGAAAAATCATTTGGAGGACATTGTTCATTTTACCGATGACGGAATTAGCGGAATACAGTTTGACAGATCGGGATTTATGGCAATGATGAACGGAGTCAATCAAGGAAATATCGGTTGTATCATCGTAAAGGATATGAGTAGACTGGGCAGAAATTACCTCAAAGTCGGTCAATGTATGGAGATACTAAGACAAAAGGGCGTTAGGCTCATTGCCATCAACGACAATGTAGAGAGCTTTTACAAAGACGATGATTTTACACCTTTTCGCAATATAGTGAAAAAGAAGCCTAATTATAGACTTCTTTTTTAATAATAATAATAATATCCGGAATGCTTAATAATTATATTTAATATCTCTTTGTACTTTTGGACTTGTTGAGTTCAGCGATATAATCTAAACCAAAGACCTCTATTTCATTTAATACTCTTTGGAATTTTGTACCTAATGCACTCAAAGAATACTCAACATGAGGAGGAACTTCCGGAAAAACTTTTCTGACGATTAGTTTGTCTTGTTCCAATTGACGGAGCTGTCTTGTTAAAACGGTTCGAGTAACATCAGGAATTAGCCTTTCAAGTTCACTAAAGCGTTTCGTACCTGTGCTTAGATGATATAAAACTAAAATTGCCCATTTTCCCTGTAAAGCTTTTTGAGTCGTAACATAGGGGCATTTATCATAAATCGCTGCCATTGTAACCTCCATAGATAACTTATAGTATTGTATTAGATACTATGTATTATAAATGTTCGTACTTCTAAAATCAAGTCTTAAGGAGTATAATAATTACAAGAGAAAATCATTTTTCAAAAAATGAAAGGAGATCAGCTATGAAAAATAAAGTTATGAAAGTGTTTCATGCTTACACAGAAGCATTATCAAAAGGAGATTTTGGAGCGGTTTTTGAAATGATGTCGGATAATATTGTATGGCATATGGGAGGAGAGAGTTCACTTTCCGGTGTGATAGTGGGAAAACAGGCATTAGGAGAGCGTTTGGGAGAATTTTCAAAAAGGAGTAACGGAACATTTAGGGTGATAACAAATTGGGCTGCAAGCAATGACTGTTTTGTGGCTGCCAGTGTTGTTTCTTTAGCAGAAAGAGGAGAAGAAAAACTAAATGATCCAGGGATTGACCTATTCAGGATAGAGAATGGTAAGATACAGGAAGTTTGGACTTTTGCAGAAAAACAAGAGGAAGAAGATAAGTTTTGGGAATAAATCATATCTATACTCAATAAAAAATTAGGAAGTTATGTGTAAATGATATAACAAGTGCTTTTTTTCTGAAAAACCAAAAATCATAATTTTAAAAGAGGACTATTTACGCCAAAGTGTAGAAGTCCTCCTTTTTTATGTTCAAAAAGTCCTCGACAAGTAGCAACATGATAAACAATATAAAGTATAATAATATGAGTAATGATTTTCCTTTATAAAAGCATCATATTACGTTAAAAATTACCTAAAATATGGTAAAATAAATAAGACTATTTAATAGATATTGAAGAATTGTTAATAAAAAATAAACTAATAAAGTAATTGAAAAGGAGATATGATTTTATGGTAATTCAATGGTTTCCTGGGCATATGGCGAAAGCAACAAGAGAAGTAAAAGAAAAATTAAAATTAGTAGATATAGTTTTTGAATTAGTAGATGCTCGTTGCCCATTATCTTCTCATAATATGTATTTAGATGAAGTAGTAAAAGATAAAAAGAAGATAATTATTTTTAATAAAATAGACTTATGTGATCGAACAGAAACAGCTAAATGGAAGAATTATTTTGAGAAAAAAGGTTATACGGTAGTTTATACAGATGCTAAAAACAGTAATAATTTAAATAAAGTTATTGACAAAGCAAAAGAAGAGCTTGCAGAAAAAATTGCAAGACAAGTGGCTAAAGGAATAAAACCACGAGCTATTCGTTCAATGGTTATAGGAGTTCCTAACGTTGGAAAGTCTACTTTTATAAACAAATTAATTAAGAAAAATGTAGCAAATACCGCCAATAAACCAGGTGTCACAAAAAAACAACAGTGGTTAAAACTTAATAAAGATATAGAACTTTTAGATACTCCAGGTATTCTTATGCCGAAGTTCGATAATCAAAAAATTGGTAAGAAATTAAGTTTAATTGGTTCTATAAAAGATGATATTACACCGCTTGATGATGTAAGTTTGTATTTAATAGAATTATTAAAACAAAGTTATTTAGAAAATATGAATAATCTGTATAAAATAGATGTTACTGCTGATGATGAGAATGTCTTTATAATGGAAAAAATTGCAGATAAACGTTTCAAAAAAATTGGTGGGGATTATGATTATGATTCAACAATAAAACTTCTTATTCAAGATTTTAGAACACAAAAGTTTGGGCTAATTACATTAGATAACTATAATGATATGATAAATGAAGAGGTCAGTGATGAAAATTAATGAAGTAAAAGAAATTTTATCACAAGATAATCCAAATGAAGAAATTTTAGAACAGTTACGAAATGATGAGAGAAGTGGTGTTCTAAAATTGTTGGCAAGTTTTGATAAAAAACAAGAAAAAAAACTTTTTTATAAAAAAGAGTACGAAAAAAAATCATTTTATGAAAATAAATGTTATAATAAAGGATGTAAATACATCTGTGGTATTGATGAAGTAGGACGTGGACCATTAGCAGGTCCAGTCGTTGCTGCAGCGGTAATTTTAAAACAAGGTAGTTATTTCGAAGGATTAAATGATTCAAAAAAATTATCAGAGAAAAAGCGTGAAGAACTTTTTGAAAAAATAATAGAAGAAGCACTTGCTTACGCTATTTGCGAAGTGAGTAATGAAGAAATTGAAAGATATAATATTTATAATGCCGCACGTATTGCGATGCAACGTGCAGTAGAACAATTAAAAGTAAGACCAGATTTTTTATTAATTGATGCAATGCCTTTTGAAAACTATCCAATACCTAACTTTAGTATGGTAAAAGGTGATGAAAAGAGTGTTTCTATCGCAGCAGCTTCAGTTATAGCAAAAGTTTACCGTGATAGATTAATGAAAGAATATGCAAAGAAATATCCATACTATGATTTTGAAAATAATGCAGGTTATGGAACGAAAAAGCATTTGGAAGGGTTAAAGGCATACGGTATTACCCCAATCCATAGAAGAGATTTTGAACCGGTAAAAAGTATGATTAAACAAGGAGGAAATAATGAGTAATAATAATATTAGTATTGCAAAGAATATCCAAGTAAGTAAAAATGTTAATAATAAACAAAAAACTCATCAAAAGAGAAATAATAATTCCATAAATAAAAAGAATATAAAAATAGAAAAAAATCAAAGTAATATACAAAAGGAAGTAAGTTTAAAAGAAAACAAAGTTAAAAAACTAATTCCTAAAATTCGCATTACACCTCTAGGGGGAGTAGATGAAGTAGCTAAGAATATGTATATGATAGAAATAGCTGATGAAATCTTTGTGCTTGATGCAGGTCTTATGTTCCCTGAAACAGAGATGATAGGCATTGATGCAGTAATTCCAGATATTAGTTATTTAGTTCGTAATAAACAAAAAGTAAAAGGGATATTCCTATCAAATGGGCACGTAAGTTCTATGGGGGCTGTACCATATATAATAGATAAACTTAAATGTCCAGTTTATGGGTCTAAATTAACTATTGATTTATTAAAAAATCATTTAAAACATTTAGGAATTAAACGTCGTATTAAGTTTTACTATGTAAAAGAAAATAATAAATATGATTTTAATAATGCGAGTATTACTTTTTTCAAAACAACATACTCTATGCCTGATTCACTTGGTATTTGTATAGAAACATCACAAGGTAATATTGTTTATACTGGGGAATTTAAGTTTGACCAATCTGTAAGTAAAGAATATAAATCTGATATTGTTAAAATTAGTACATTAGGGAAAAAAGGTGTATTAGCTTTACTTAGTGACTCTAGCAACGCTAATATGAAAGGCTATAATGTACCTGAAAATGAAGCAGCTGAGCAAATTGATAATGCGTTTTATCAAGCGAATAAACGCATAATCGTAACTTGTTACGCTTCAAATTTCTTAACAATTTCACATATAGTTCGTGCAGCATTAGGGCAAAATAGAAAACTTTTATTACTAGGAGAAGCGATAGAAGATTCTATTAATACTGCGAGAAATATGAACTACTTAGCAATAGAAGATGAAAACTTAATTACAGTAGATGAGCTTGGCAATTATCCACAAAATGAAATTTGTATTCTATCTTCAGGTGATCAAGGAGAACCAATCGAGGCTATGAAGAACATTGCTGAGAGGAATATTAAAGGTATTCAAATAGAATCAGGGGACACTATTATGATTGCAGCGACACCATCGCCTAACATGGAAGTAATGTTGTTCCAAACATTGAATCTTCTTGTTAAACTTGGTGCACATGTAGTAACAGCATCAAAACGTCTTCACGCTGCGAGCCATGCTACTCGTGAAGAATTAAAGATGATGTTAAATATGCTTATGCCTAAGTTCTTTGTTCCAGTTCAAGGAGAATTCAGAAATCTACGTAAACATGCTGAAATCGCAGCAGAAACAGGAGTAGCGGCTAACAATATTCATATTTTAGCAAAAGGTACTACACTAGAAATTAGTGGAAATAGAGCAAAAGTAATACCTAATAACGTTACAGTAGGTAATATATTAGTAGATGGTCGTGGAATTGGCGATGTTGAAGATAGTGTTCTTAAGGATAGAAAACTGTTATCAAATGATGGGATTTTTGTAGCCTCATATGCAATAAGTAGAAAAGAAAAAACTCTTATAGGTCGTCCATGTATTCAAACAAAAGGTTTTGTATATGTTAAGAAGAGTATGGAGCTTATAAAAGAAGCTGAAGAGAAAATAATAGAGTATATAGAGAATAATCCTATTAAGAGTATCAGAGAATGTGCAGCAATAAAAGCAGAAGTTAGAAGTATGTTATCAAGTTTATTATATGATAATACGAAGAGAAAACCTATTATAATTGTTAATTTTACACTGATTTAAAATTACTAAATATAAGAGCGGGAGTATAGTGTAGTGCAAGTTGCTATATAAATATCCTGCTCTTAATATATTATAAAAATAGGAGGTGGATTGATGTCAAAGGTAATAGCGCATATAGATATGAATTGTTTTTATGCTAGTGTAGAAGAAAAATATGATCCGGAATTAAAAGGGAAAACTTTAGCTATTGCTGGAGAAGTCAAAACACGTCATGGAATTATTGTAACATGTAATTATGAAGCTAGAGGTAAAGGTGTAAAATCAACTATGCGTGTAGGTGATGCACGAAAACTTTGTCCCAATATAAAAATACTTAAGCCTGATATGGTAAAATATCAAGAAGAATCAAAGAGAATTTTTGATTTGGTTCGCCAATATACTGAAAAAGTAGAAGTTATTTCAGTTGATGAAGCATATATAGATTTGAGTGACTTTTCAGAACCTGTAAAAGCAATAGCAACTATCCAGAGAATAATTTATAAACAACTAGGTATGCCTTCAAGTGTTGGAGTTTCATTTAATAAATTTTTTGCCAAAATGGGTTCAGACTTCAAAAAACCACTTGGTTTTACTATTATTAATAAAAAAAATTATAAAGAGACACTTTGGAATCTAGATGTAGGCGAAATGCATGGTTGTGGGAAAGCGGCAACTAAAAAGTTAAAAAAACTAGGTATCAACACTATAGGGGATGTTGCTAAAGCTAACGAAGTGATTTTACATAGTGTTTTGGGAATCCAGGGCTTAAGACTTAAACAATGTGCCAATGGAGAAGATAATAGGGAATTAAAATATACTGTAGAAAGAAAATCTATTGGTAATTCTAAAACATTTGTTCAAGATCTTATTGAAGAAGATGATATTTCTAATGAAATTAAAAAATTAAGTAAAAAAGTTAGTAATCGTGCACAAACAAGGGATTACGTTGGGAATAATATATCTATTATTATAAAATTTAATGACTTCAAAAGTATAACTAGGTCGAAAAAAATTCCAGAATATATTAATCAACCTGATAAAATTTTCTCTTATGCATGGGAATTATTGCTAGAACATTATGATTTTTCTAAAGGTGTTAGACTTTTAGGAGTATCACTGAATGATATAAGAAAAGAGAAAGAACTGAAGGTACAACTTGATATTTTTGATTCTAAGGATTATAAGGGTGAAGAAAAATTAAGAAAATTATCTAAAAAATTAAAAAATGAATTTGGAGATACTATTATTACAAATTTTGAAGAATTTGATTCTAAAAAGAAAAAAAACAATAATTACAACAAGTTTTAGTAAAGACTTTTTAGATTAATAGTACATAAGATAGGAGGATGAAAATGTTAGCGATAAATAAAAGATTAAAATTGGTAGCGAGCTATGTAGAAGATAAGCGTCTGGCAGATATAGGAAGTGACCATGCTTACTTACCGATTTATTTGGCAAAAGAAAATAAGATTAACTTTGCTATTGCCGGGGAAATAGTGGAAGGGCCTCATAAGGTTTCTATAAAAAATGTAAAAGAAGAAGGTTTATCAGCAGTTATTGAATGTAGAAAAGCCGCTGGATTAAACGCGATTGAACTTGCTGATAATATAGAAGTAATTACTATTTGTGGTATGGGTGGAAAACTAATTGCAGATATTTTAGAAAAAGGAAAAGATAAACTAATTAATAGACCAAATTTAATATTACAACCAAATCTAGGAGAGAGATTTGTCCGTGAAAAATTACAAGATTTAGGCTATACTATTACTGCAGAAAACATTATAGAAGAAGATGGGCATATTTACGAGATTATAGTCGCAATTGATGGGCAGATGTCTTTAACAGAAGACGAAAAGAATTTTGGCAAATTTTTATCAAAAGAAAAAAATGATTTATTTATAAAAAAACAAAAACAAGAGTTGGATAAAGTTAATTATATCTTATCTCAGTTGGAGAAAGCTAAAGAAGAAAAAAGTGAGAAAGTGCTTGAATTACAAGCTAAGGCTAAAAAAATAGAAGAAGCTATAAGTTAAAATTAACAGTTATTTTTGAACGGAAAAGGAGTAAAGGATGATTCAGTTATTGCAAAGTGAACAAGATGCAAAAAAACTTTTGAATTTTAGTGTGAAAATCGCTAAAAATATGCTGTTTTATGGTGCAGAAGTCTATAGGGTAGAAGATACTGTAAATAGAATTTATAAATCATTTGACAATATAAAAGCTCCCAATATATTAGTTACCTATAATTTTGTAATTGTGTCATTTGTATATGATGATACGACCTATAATGCTATGAGAAGAGTAGTTTTAGGAGATAGAAATCTTGAAAAAATTTCACTATTAAATGATTTATCAAGAAAAATGGTTATAGGTAGCTGTTCTCTAGATTATGCTTTTGAGAAGATGAAAGATATAAAAGATAAGACTAGATATTCTAACTTAGCCGTTTTATCTGCACTGACTATATCAGCGCCATTTTTTGCAATTATGTTTGGTGGGACGTTTAAAGATAGTATAGTAGCCTTTTTAGTTATGGCAGTAGAAGCAGCATTTTTATTGTTCATTGGAAGATATAAAATAATATCTTTTTTAACTAATTTTTTAGGAGCCTTTATCTCTACGGTATTAGTGATGATCCTTACTAAATTTTTATTTATTCATAATCCAGTAAGTATAATCATAGTAAGCCTTATGCCTCTTGTTCCCGGGGTCCAAGTAACTAATTCGGTTCGTGATTTTATGGCAGGGGATTATTTATCTGGAATAATAGGCCTACAATCAGCAATTTTTATATCAACAGCAATAGCCTTAGGTGTAATTATGGGATTAAAGGTAGTATAAAGGAGTAGATTAATGGAATATAATATTTATATACAATTTATTGCAGGGTTTGTAGTAACATTTGCATTTGCAATATTTTTTAACGCTCCTAAAAAATCATTATTGAGTTGTTCATTAATTGGAGCAGCAGGTTGGCTAGTATACGTGTTGGCTAATTTATTAACAGATGTAGTAGTTGGAAGCTTTTTCGGAGCCTTATGTGTTGGGATTCTTTCGACAAATGCGTCTAAGATACTTCGTATGCCGGCAACAATCTTTATTTATACGGGGATGATTCCTTTAGTGCCGGGATATGGAATGTACAATACTATGCAGAATTTAGTTACGAAAAATTATAATGTAGCATTTAAAGTAGGTATAGAAACTATACTCCAAGCGGGTGCTATTGCGATGGGTATACTCTTAGCGTCCGTATTTTCTGATTCAATAAAAAGAGTTAAGATACAAAGGAAAAAATAAGTTCTATATGCCATAATACCATAAAGTTAAATTAGAAAATTTAACTTTATGGTATTAGATTGATACTTAAAACATAGAACTTATTTTTATTTTGTGCTAAAATATAAAGTAGATTTACTATTAAAACTAGAAGGAAGGATAGATGATTTATGAAAAATATTTTATATTATGCACAGAGTTGTCCAGATACAGCCCCGTTTAAAGAAAAACTAGCAGAATTGGAAATAGGCTATGAAGAGGTGGAAATATTATCTTCTCTAAAAAATTTGAAACAATTTTTATATGTTAGAGATACATATAAATCATTTGAAGGTATTCAAGGGAGTATGCAAATAGGAATACCTTGTTTAGTCATTAATGAGGAAGACTGTATTTTAAATATAGACGACCTGGATAAATTAATACATTAGAGTAAATAGTGAGAGATTGATAAAAGTAACTAAGGAGATATATTTTATAGCTATAACCTTTTTTGTAAAGCTCTTGATTTTTAATTTTTTATTTGCTATAATTAAGAAATGCTAGGTGGGGAGTTAGCGGTGCCCTGTACTTGCAATCCGCTTTAGCAAGGCTGAATACTGAGATGCGGGTAGACTAGGGAATGTCGAGTTTAACACGTAATGTTGAGACTGAGGCATCTTACGACGCAATACTTATGAACCATGTCAGGTCCGGAAGGAAGCAGCATTAAGTAATGTCATTGTGGGTGTAAGTTTTTGTCGAGGTTGAGTTGTCGATTAAACTAACGGTTTTTTAATCTATTCAAGTCTCAGTTGCATATTAGTATAAATCGATGACATCTAAAAGTATTTACTTTTGGATTTTTTTTGTGGAAAATTAATTATAACTAGTTATACAATGATATAAAAGTGTAAATAAAATAAGGAGGAACTATGTATCAAGGTAAGAATATAAAAGAACAGTCTAAAATTTTTATAAAATTGTTATTGCCAGTTTTGATATATCAAATAATATCTTATTCATCATCGATGATAGGAACATTTATGGCTGGTCATTACAGTCCTACTGACCTTGCAGGAGTTAGCATGGGCGTTAATATTTGGAATCCTGTAATGTATACCCTAAATTCTATAGTTCTTGCAATAGTTCCGATTGTATCACAATTGATGGGGAAAGGGCGAGATCAAGAAATCCCAACGAAAGTTCGTCAGTTTTTATATATTGCAGTTTTTATTAGTATCATACTTATTATAGGATTAAATACTTTAGCAGAGCCCATAGTTAATAGCTTAGGAATGGATGAAAACATAGCTAGGGTTACAAAAAAATACTTATTTTACGAAAGTATAGGGGTTTTACCGATATTTTTATATGTTGTACTTAGAGCTTTTATGGACAGTCTTGGACTTACTAGATTATCGATGATAATGATGGTAATTTCTGTACCTGTGAATGTTTTATTAGCTTATGGTTTTATCTTTGGTAAATTAGGGATGCCAGAGCTTGGTGGAGCAGGTAATGGTATGGCGGTATCGTTGACTTATACGGTGTTGTTCTTCATAGCTTTATTTTTGACACTAAAGCACCCAAAAATTAATAAATATAAGATTTTAGAAAAAGAAGGAATCAAATTTACACATTGGTTAGAAATATTTAAGCTAGGAGTACCGATAGCTATAGCCACAGCGCTAGAAACCGTAGTATTTTCTACTCTATCTCTAATAGTATCACGTTTTGATACAACAATTATAGCTTCACATCAGGCTGCATTGAATTTCTCAGGGTTTTTATATAGTTTACCAGTGAGTGTAGCAAATACTGTTACGATAATAGTAGCCTATCATGTAGGGGCAAAAAATTATAAAATGGCACGCCGTTATACAATTCTTGGGATAATAATGGGAATGATTTTTGCATTTTTAGCCGGACTGATAGTTTGGATATTTGATGCTAATATTCCATATTTATATAGTAAAGATTTAGGCGTTATAGCACTAACAGCACATTTATTATTATATGCGATAGGTTTTGCAATTTGTGATTCTTTTGCATCAGCTTTAGCAGGAGTTCTTCGTGGCTATAAAAAAGTTATACCTATATGCGTAGCGATGTTTATCGGCTATTATTTAGTAGGTATTCCAGTAGCATACTTTTTAGTATTTAAGAAAGGTATAGGCATAGATGGACTTTGGATAGGGTGGATAATAGGTTTAGGGACATATGCATTGGGAGTTCTAGTATATTATATGTATATGAAGAAAAATATAAAAAAACAATTAGCATAATAAAAAACTTTTTCATAAGAGAAATCTTGTGGAAAAGTTTTATTTTTCTTGACTATTAGTTTAAAAAACAATATAATGTAATTGTAAAAACTAGATAAAGAGGTGGAGGAAATTTGGTGAGAGAATATCCAAAATGGTCAGAACTACCCGAAATAGATTTATATTTAGATCAAGTATTGGAGTATGTCAATAAATTACATAGTCCAATAATGCTAAAAAATGATAAAGGTTTAACATCGGCTATGATTAATAATTATGTTAAAAATCATTATGTGGATAAACCTATAAAGAAAAAATATAGTCGACGTCAATTGGCCAGATTAATAGTTATTACTTATTTGAAAAATGTTTTTTCAATCCAAGAAATAAGTAAAACACTGACCATACTTACTGAAAATGATAAATCAGAAATAATGTATAATAGTTTTGTAGCTTGTATGAACGGTGAAGATACTGATGAGATACCTATTGTTATAAAGTCAGCATGTGCAACTGTGAAGTTATATGAGCAAACATTGGAATTAGCAGACGAGTTAAAATAATATAATAATAGGTAAAAAAGAGGAGAATAAAAAATGGAGTGGAAAGTAGTTGTAGATACTGCGTGTGATTTCAGAGAAATCCCTAATAAAGCTGAAAATGTTGCTTATGAAAGAGTACCGTTTTCTCTTCAAATAGAGGATAAAGTTTTTGTAGACAATTTAGATTTAGATATTGATAAAATGATGGACGAAATGTATGCTAGTTCAGAACCAGCTAGATCAGCATGTCCTAGCCCAGAGGCTTATTTATCAGCTTATAGAGGAGCAGAGAATGTAATAGTTTTAACTTTGACTGGTGGAATGTCTGGAAGTTATAATAGCGCGGTTATAGCTGAAAAAATGTTAAAAGAAGAAAATCATAATGTTAATATACATATTATTAATACTCTTTCAGCTGGTGGGCAAAATGATCTATTTCTTCTTAAAATAAATGAACTAATTAAAGAAGGGTTATCTTTTGAAGAAGTAGTTGCAGCAATGACAAAATATCAGGAAAATTCAAAACTTATTTTCGTATTAGAAAAAGTAGATAATCTAGTGAAAAATGGTCGCTTAAATAAACTAGCTGCTGCGGTAGTAGGATTACTAAATATGCGTATGGTAGGAGAAGCAAGTAGTGAAGGCACATTACATTTACTACACAAAGTTCGTGGAGAGAAAAAAGCCGTTTCTACTGTAATAGACGAAATGATTAAAGCTGGATACAAAGGTGGAAGAGCTGTAATTACTCATAGAAATAATAAAAATATTTGTGAAAAAATAGAAGAAAAATTAAAAGAAAAATTCACAAATGTAGAATTTATCGCGGTACCTACTTCAGGAATCTGTAGTTTTTACGGGGAAGAAGGCGGAATGTTATTAGGATATGAAATATAATAAAAATCGGACTAGATGAATTTTCATCAGTCCGATTTTTTAAACCCTATTTAGTACTTTTTTTATTTTTACGGAGTTCATTAGCCAAAAAACCAATACCTTGCCCACACAAACTAAAGAACACATAACCAAGTCCATAGATAAGAATATCAAAGTTTAAAATAATTAAACAAGATATTAAATAGAAGAAACCTATAATAAACGAAAATAAGTAACTAAAGTCCTTTTTATTATACGCATATAGAAATGATATTACAAAACTAACAATAGGATACATAAATATAAGAAGTAAAATTATCATTCCTGATTTATTAGATATAAAATAAGAACATAGAGGGAGTATTATAAATAAAAAGAAAGAAAAAATTAAATAAGGTACTTTTTCTAAAAATTTCTTCATCATTTGCCTCCTAAAATATAGTGTTATTCTATCATATATTTTTTGAAAAAACAAATATGACGATATTAAAGAAAGAAATATTTTCTGTAAGTAAATAAAAAATTGAAATCGCTTTTCTGATGTGTTATGATAAAATAAAGATAAAAAATCGAGAGGGGATTATATAATGAAATTTTTTATAGATACTGCTAATGTGGATGATATTAAGTTAGCCAATGACCTTGGGGTGATTTGCGGGGTAACAACTAATCCATCACTTATAGCAAAAGAAGGTCGTGATTTTAAAGAAGTTATTAAAGAAATCACAGAAATAGTTGATGGGCCAATAAGTGGTGAAGTAAAAGCAACAACTACATGTTGGAAAGATATGGTAGAAGAAGCTAGAGAAATTGCTAAAATTCATCCAAACATGGTTGTAAAAATTCCTATGACTGAAGATGGATTACGTGCTGTTAAGATTTTAAAACAAGAAGGGATTAAAACGAATGTAACACTTATCTTTAGCGCAAACCAAGCTCTACTTGCTGCTCGTGCTGGTGCTACTTATGTTTCACCATTCTTAGGGCGTTTAGACGATATTTCACATAATGGATTGATTTTAATCGAAGAAATCGTAGAAATATTCTCTAATAATGATATTGATTCTGAAATTATCGCTGCAAGTGTTAGAAATCCTATTCACGTAGCTGAATGCGCAAAAATGGGATGCGATATAGCGACAGTTCCTTATAGTGTAATAAAACAAATGATCAAACATCCACTTACTGATATTGGTATCGAAAAATTCAAACAAGATTATTATAAAGTTTTTGGGGAGTAAAAAACATTTGATATGATTTTCTAAAAAAAATTATGAAAATTAACATTTTATACTGGAAATATTAAGTAAGTTATGTTAAAATATATTTTGTTGTATGAAAAAGTTGTTAAGATTAAATTTTATAGGAGGTTATATTAATGCGCGTAAATGTAACATTAGCTTGTACTGAATGTGGTGATAGAAACTACATTACTAAAAAGAACAAAAGAAATAATCCAGACCGTATTGAACTTAAAAAATACTGTCCAAGATTAAAAAAAGTGACTTTACACAGAGAAACTAAATAATAAAGTTAGAAAAGCCTTAAAGTATAAACGTTTAAGGCTTTTTGTTTTGCCGTTTGACTATGTTGTAATTTGAAATATATAGTATTTTTTGCGATCTTTTTTATTGTGTTGTTTAATCATTTTTATCATTTTAGCATATATCAAAGAAATTAATAATTATAAAAATGGGTTAACTATATTTATTAATTCATCTTTATATTTAGTTAAATCCATAGGTGTAGAAATTTCTATTTTTTCTTTTTTACCATTGTTTAACACTATATATTTCTTACTTCGATTAAGATATATTCTTACTATCCATTTTCTTATGTTATCATCTAGTAAGATGTTAAAATATGTTTGATTATCACGATAGAATATTCTATTATTATCTACCACATCGTTTAACAATACTTTAGTAATGGCATATGCCTCAAGTTCTTCTGGAGTGGTTACAATTCCATCATCTTCAATAATAACTTCGTCAACCTCATGATCATCGTGTTTATCATTAACAGTTGTATTTAGTGCGGCACTCAGTTTACTATTAACCTGATCCGTTATAAAAATACGGAATGTTTTTTTGACAATAGGGGTGAAACGTTCTATAACCTGTTTAGTTTTTACTCCGTCATATATCTCATTTAATAAATATTTAATAAATGCTTCTGAAGGTTCATTCCATTGTTGGTTTAAATAATCTTTTAGTGAATTTACGTATTTTAATTCATATGCGGTTTTTGAAATCTTAGAAACCTCGAAATTTTCTTTTGTAAATTTAAAAATTTCTACAATGTGGTTATCTTTTAACTCGTTTATGTTAAATTGTAAAAATGGTGTACTATCCATTTTATTTTGTTCATCTAAATCAGTATAAAATCGATATTCTAAACCGTTTGTTAATATCCCAAATTTAGATGCGGTAGTCCCAAAATATCTAAATAATTGTGAATCATGATTATCTAATTTTTCATTAACTGATTTGCACTCTATTAAAATAACAGGTTCGTTATCCTGTAAAATAGCATAATCAACTTTTTCTCCTTTTTTAATTCCTACATCAGCAATAAATTCTGGTGAAAATTCTAAAGGATTAAATACATCATAACCTAATAATTGGAAAAAAGGCATCACTAGTGCTGTTTTAGTCGCTTCTTCTGTATTTAGTGTATCTTTTAATTTAGCAGTCCTCTCTGATAGCAATTTAATTTGTTCTGTAAATTTTTCCATAATTAATTCTCCTTTAAATATATTTAATTCTTTCCTCACATATTCTATAATCAATCTTAAATGATTCCGATATGTATGTTATATTGTTTATTTCTTTTGTTTCTTTATCTGACACTATAAAATAGCTTACGAATAGGTCAGCTTCTATTTCTTCTTACCTTGATAGCAGTACTCTTGAAATATGCCTAAGGAAATATAAGTAAGAAAATAAAATGTCCTAATTCATGAGCCAAGGTATATCGTTTGTCAGAATCAGATAAGTTCTTATTTATGTGTATATAGAGGTATATTTTGTTATTGATTTCTAACGTATGATATAGCTTATTATTTGTTCCTAAATCGTTAAATAGTACTGTTATTCCTAATTGCCTAGTGATGTTAAATGGATTAATTGTTCCAAATTCCTTGACTAAGGAATGGTAGACATCTTTAATCGTCATTTTCTGACTTATGTCGTGCCATTGCTATTCTTGCTGCTTGTTCGATTGAAGCGAGAACTAACTCTTTTGTTACGTCGCCCATTAGCTCTCCGCTATACATTAAGGCTTGGTTACTATTTAGATTATCCATTAGATCATTAACCATGTTTGCTATATCGATTTCTTTTTGTTTTGATTTATCTTCTAGTAAATCACTTTTTGTTATTCTAAGATAATTACAAATTTTATCAACTTTGTCCATTCGTGGCGTGTTGTATCCTTTAATATAATTGTTTATGGTCGTCTTACTAACACCAATAGCATTTGCTAAATCAAGTTGAGTTTTATTATTTAATTTTAAATAGTATCTTAGATTATCAGAAAAGATTTTTTGAATTTCTTTTTCATCTATATTTAACATGATAAAAACCCCGTTCTTAAGCATTATTATAAACTTAAATTTGAACTTTTTCAATAAAAAAAGAAAAAATCAAGTTTTTCTTTAAAAAATGCTTGCTATGAAGTTTAAGTTGAGTTGTACTTAAATTAATAACTTGAGAGAGGAAAAAATAAAGTGACATTAAAACTCACGTTAAAAGTAGCCAGAGTAAACTCTGGATTAATACAAAGAGAACTAGCTGATAGGCTAGGAAAATATCATACTATATAGTGTCAATTTGGAAAAAGGAAATGGGCAAAATATAAATTGGTTTGATTTTTAAAAACTATGTGAGGTATTAAAAATCAGCCCTAACGATATTTTTTAGTTAACCAATAAAGTTTAACTTGATTATAAATTAATTAGAGAAAGAATATTTATGAAATTTATTATAAAAGATAATAATCAATATTATTTAGATGATAAAAAATAGATAAATTGATTGGTTTTAAATTAAAAATTAATTCATCTGGGCATGATAAACTCACTATTGAAGCTATTGTTGATGATGCTGAAATAAATTCAACAGCAAAAAATAAGTTAATTAAGACTTAAATGATTAGAGAAAAGACTTGTGAAGATATTTGAACTAAACCACTAAGGGTTTTGATACCTAATTCTGTACAAATATTAGTTGTTTTAGTCCACACTTTCTCTGGGTTTACTGAATTTAGAAATTCATAATCTTGGAAACTCAAGTCCAAAGTACTCATATCATAGTCCATATTTGGTTCATATTAGTAAAGGGAAACCGCTTTTTATTGATACATATGGTATTGTAATTCATTAAATGCGTAATAAGATAACTCGTTTACATGATTAGATAGTGTAAAACTTTGGTTGTATGTTGTAACAACTTCAATTACTAATAGTAAATCTTGAATATAATCACAATTTAATTTCCTTTGAGGTAATTACAACATAAAAAATATCTGAGAGAGGAAAGGAGGAAAAGAACAGAGATAATAATCTTACATAACAATTATTCATTTATATCTACTTCATATTATGCTGATTTAGTATATAAGAGTATATTAATGCGAAAGCGCTACTTATAAGGATATAAAGTTTATCGTTTGAATAATACTGAATAACTAATGCCATTAAAGAAAATATTAAATTTAAGTTATTATTCAATACTAGTTTTAAAATAACTTCTTTATTCAAAAAAGGATTGTTAAGAATTTCATTATTTTCTTTTATCTGATTTTCAAACCCTAATTCAATTTCTTCTTGAATATCATTAGATAAATATGGTTTAGAGATCGCGATAGTTTCTTGTAGTATTGAAAATTCACGAGTTAGTGTTTCAGCTGGGATATTAAACTTTAAATCTTTTAGTGCTTCGGAAATTAACTTTTGTTGTGGCTTAAACGTGTTAGTAAAGTACAGTTTTTTAAGTTCTCGGTTTGCAATTTTAAGAGGTTCACTGTAATAAGCGTTAATAGTTTCTCTTAGCTTGGTTAAATTGCTAACAAGTGGTTTATTTAAGATTTGAATAGCTTGATTGATTATTTCTTGTTGCTTTACAACTGGTTCAAGTGCTATTTCTATTTGTTTTCTTAGTGAAACTAGATTATCTGGATAATAAAATAACTTATTTGAATTGCTCATAGCTTAGTTCCTTTCTAAAATATTAAGTATTTCATAGAAAAGGTTTAGTAGTAGAATTTAATTTCCTGGAAATACTTGAATAAATTATACCAAAATAGTGAAAGAAGGTCAAACATTTATGAAAGAGTTTTATGAGTTAGCAAATGAACGTTTAACAGAGTTGAACATGAGTAAGTACCAATTAGCAAAACTAACAGGTATCCTTGAGCAGAGAAACTAAATAATAAAGTTAGAAAAGCCTTAAAGTATAAACGTTTAAGGCT